>Ga0310690_10000600_pt1 | contig 73858 bp, 59 predicted proteins | sample AusTroGonzalo_MG_2_FD_207661 | JGI IMG/M metagenome (GOLD analysis project Ga0310690, IMG submission 207661) | Bovine rumen microbial communities from tropical cattle in Woodstock, Queensland, Australia - Gonzalo_04 (v2) (version 2) | ecosystem: Host-associated > Mammals > Digestive system >...
CCTCCCGAGCCGTAAGTGCGGGCGGTGTTGCTGTTGTTTACGATAGTTGTTGAAATGTGAGATAATCCGAGTTTTAGCATTTTGTAAAAATTAAATTTGAAAAACTTTTTTATCGTCTTGTTTCATCTTGGCTTTTATCGAATCATAAATCTTCAGTTCAAACTCTTTCATCGATTTTGTTGAGATTTGAGATAAGACCTCTTCGCATTTTTCCATCTCGCCGGCTTCACGATAAAGCTCGGCTTTGAACAGCATATTCTGGCTATTCCACTTGTTTGAAGCGATATAATCATTGATGATTTCGATAAAAAACGCCTCCTCCTGCGATGTTACCAAATTAGATCCGTTTCGATAAAATTCATCGTTGAAAGCCATGATGATATGATGCCTTATCACCTGCATATCGTCGCACTTAATGCTTTTGTCGGCTATAAACTGCTCGTAAGCTTCTTTCCACTCCTGATACGACAATTCGCCGCACTCCGACGACCAATCATCACCTTCCTTGTAAGGTTGTTTATATTCCAGATAATACTTCCCACATTTAGGGCATTTCTGAACAGGAGAAATCCGAGGCAACATTGGAGCTATCATCTTCTGGTCAGACCAATGTTTGGCTCCGAAAGTATTTCCTGATGCCAAATTCAGCAGTTCTTTCCGCTCACCGCAAAAAGGACATTTAACAATTTTAGCATTTGCCGGTAACATAATCTCACTCTTTAAACTATTAAACTTTAAACTACTCTAAACTCTACACTCTCAACTCTAAACTACCGTCTCTTCAGTTCCTTCAGAGCTTGGCACAGCTGATCTGGGCAAGAAGTAATCTTGTTTCCGCATCTTATTCCTTCAAGTTTGGCGATAACGTCGTCGATCTTCTGCCCTTTCACCAGTCGGCAGATTCCCTGCAGGTTTCCGTTGCAGCCGCCGAGGAATGCCACATTTTGAATGACGTTGTCATCGTCGGCTGTCACGTCGATAAGGATTGAGCAGGTGCCTTGGGTGGTATATTGAATGTGCTTCATGAGAAATAATTTTTTGCAAAGATAAGAATTTTATGCCCTGATGGGCGGTTGTATGATACTTTTTTCTTGATAAAAAAGTATCCAAAAAATCAAGGCCCGAATAATCGGCCCCCGCTGCAGCCGGTCTAAGGCTGTGATTCTCAACGTGGGTAGTGTTTTCTTACAAAAACAAACGACTGGGCGCCCCACTTGAGAATCAGCGCCTTAGTCCGTCTTTTTGGCCATCGCTGCCCCGCGATTCGGGCCGGGCCCACCCGCCGTGAAGCGACGTGAGAGCGAAGCCAAGAAAATTCTAATCTCCATAATAGGCTTCAGCTTCAGCTGCCATCTGAATGGCATCTTCATCCACTCTAATATATTCTTTAACCTTGGGACTTATAGTCTTCAAGCAATAATCATGCAGCATCACTTCCACTTTCTGCATTGTTGTTTCAAGCAACTTCTTTGTAAGCTCGCACTCCCAAAGCACAAGTACTTGCCATCCGTTTTCCTTTAAAATCTGATAGTTTTGACTGTCTCGTTCTCTATTTCTCCGGATTTTCGCTTCCCAAAACTCGACATTTGTTTTCGGCATCTTGAATTTTTCACATTCCTCATGACCATGCCAGAAGCAACCGTTGACAAAGATTGCAGTGCGATAACGACGCATCACGATGTCTGGCTTGCCAGGAACTCCTTTTACATTAAGACGATAGCGATAGCCATGAGACCAAAGCCATTTGCGCACCTTCAGCTCGGGTTTAGTGTTTTTACCATGTATGTGAGACATGCAGACATGGCGTTGTTGAGGAGTAAGCTTATCTGTCATTAACTATTGCTTAGGTACTGTTATATCTCTTGGCCTTGCTTTCCTCAACTCATCATTTATATCATTTGATGCACTTGAAGCAGGTGTCAGCTCTCCGTATAACAAGGGAATGTCAAGTGCGCCATTAAGGTTCATTATTTCCTTTTCAAGTTTTTCGAAAGACACTATTGCAGCTGCATCATTGGGTGAAATCAAATCCAAAGTATGCTTATTTGCAGCTAATATGACCGCTTGTTGCATACCCTCTTTTTTACATACTTTAATTGCATCTAAAATGTCAGACCCTAAACTCATCTGATGTCTGAACGTAATCCTCACCCATGTTTTATCTTTAAAAAAATACCCAGCTTCACCATTCCAACCATTTGATGTAAAACGTCTCGTAATGACTTCGTTTAGAAAACGTTGCATGCCTTTAGGGGCACTCTTGCCTGATTTTATTTTTGCTTCACGTTCTGCAGCAAATAACACTGAAGCCTCTTTCCATACATCATTTTTTAGAATCTCCAAAGCCTCTGCTGTTTCAAGTGTTTTCTGAGTTCTTAACCAAGGACTTGCAAATAATCTTGTTTTCATACTAATTGTTATTTAATCCAGTATATAGGAGCTGGTGTTATCGAACATTCTAAAGCATAGGATAAATCCAAATGATTACTATTCGGCAACATTGGAGGATAGCCCCTCAATTCATCATCGGCAGTAAGTTCTGCTTTTAAGATAATCTTAGGAATGCTTGAATGCTTCAACGCAATTGTCTTGCCATCTTTATTTATGGCAAAATAACCAGGCCGCTGATTTATGTCGTTTACAACTGTAATTGAATCATCATTAAACTTGAAATAATCCCAAACCTTTGACTTCAACGAAATACTCTCAGCCATTCCTGTTTTAGAAGACAATTTGTGTCTCACGCCGTCAGAAGTTTCTAATACTTTAACTATTCCACACAATTCTTCACAAACTTGCTTGCAATATTTTTGGCATATCGCTAAAAGACGTTCTCTCATCACGTCGCTTTCAGTACCGATACCTGATTGACTCCAGAGTTCTTCAAGTGCTGCCACCTGTTTTGAATTTCGTATCTCACGCAACTCATTCATACCTAAATTGTCACTGTCTGCGGCATCCATAATTGCAGCTCTAATCTTTTTTGCGACCACATCTGGAAATTCTCCAATAGCTAGGTTGCTATTTTCAAGGCGTTTCTGTATTCTATGATACATGCGCGCCTCAATACTATGAGGGTACCAAACATTGTATATAACGACTTCCTCTGCAACTTGCCCCAAACGAGCAATACGGCCAATACGCTGTTCAAGCCGAGCTGGAGTCCACGGAACATCTACATTAATTAATACTCTCGCTGCTTGGAGATTAAGACCTTCTGATGCTGCGTCAGAACAAAATACAATTTTTACATTTCCAGCAAAAAGTTCACGTTTCAAATCGTCTTTATTGCAAGGCACTTCTTTTCCGTCCCAGACTATACATGATTTGGCGCCAGTGTATACACCATACTTATAATATCTACTTAGCCCAAGGAGTGTAAATTCATTTAGCAGTGCATCAACTGTATCTGTGTACCTAGAAAATACCAAAACTTTATCTTGTTCGTCTAGACTCTTTTTTGCAAGCGCTATAGATTCCTTAATCTTAAGATCTTTGCGATTATCTAATAATACATTAGCTCTTTTTAAGAGTGGTGTAATGGTTGTTGATTCCAGAGCAATAGCTTGGCGCAATTCAGATATGTTTACTTTTGACAAATCTACATCAAATGCATCATCATAACCTTCATCAAGCAAATCATCAAGGTCAGTTTCATCAAGTCCTGTTGGATTATATAACTTCGTACTACTAGCTTTAAGATACCAATCCAAGTTCGTTTTTAAACTGTTTATTTTTTCTAATCGCCTTTCTAGACTCTTCTTACATGAATATAGTGAAGAGGCAACTCTTTGTTGGTAGCTCACTCGAACAAATCCAATTGAAATATTTCTGTCTGGAAAAAGAATCTCTTCAATAGAGAAACATCTATTTGAAAGATAGCTGTTCACATTATCGTAAAACATCTCTATTTCCATAGAATTAGGAATTGGTTTTGGAGTTAACTCTCTATTAGGAAATTTGTATCCTTTTTCAGCAAGAGAACGCCTTGTATTCCTAACCGTAAGCAAATGAGCAGGATGCAAAAAAATTAAAAGCTGACGTATAGTTGACCAATTAGCACGAACATAATCAGTTAGTGTTGTAATGTCCCCATTTATTAAATCAATCACTTTGGTTAATACACTATTTTGTTCGTGGCTTAATCTACCGGTGAAAGGCTTCATGTCTTCCATTGTCCTGAAAAGCATCTCAGCAGCAAGTTTTAAATCTGCAAGACTAGGGTACTCTGAGCAGCCAATCAGGTCTAATGATTTCATATAAACTTGATTTTTTTGCCACGCTTTGGGTAAACCAAGAAGTTTAAGTAATGAATGATATTCCCCAGCATCTTTCTGCATTGGAGTAGCCGTAGCCAATATCATATGAGGAATTTTGCCAGACACTCTTTCCAGCATTGCATAAACTTGTGTCTTTTTACTACTACCTGAAATATCTTTGCTTACTCTAGCTGAGTGTGCTTCGTCCAATATAAGCAATTCTGGTAAACATACACCCTCTCTAGAAAATATATCAACATTATTGCCCGCACCTCTGGCATATTGTGCCGACATTAATATGATGTCTGGAGAATCCTTCCCTATTGGATTTGAAGTATTTGCATATCTTATATTATCAAAGGCATCAATGTATGACTTACTAGCAGAATCATATCTCCATACATTCAGTTTAAAATGCTCTTTCAGTTCATCCTGCCATTGTTTCAAGACTGATTTAGGTGTCAATATTAAAACCCTCTTAACCCCACAGTATTTAATCATGAATGCCATTGTGGACGCGACTTCAAAAGTTTTACCCAAACCAACCTCGTCGGCGAAAAGTACTCTTACAGGCCATCTAGATAAGGCATCAATTACCGCACGTTCTTGGTGAACATATAGAGCTGGGGTGTTACCCGAGACAAAAAAGTTTGCCAACATTGAAGAAGACATTTTGATTAGATCATTCTTTGACGAATGATTGGATTGTGGTATGTGATAATATGACCCAAGTCCTTGTTTTATAATATCTGCAGTGCTCTCAGTAACATCCAAGGTGACAGCGTCTTCAAGCTTATTATTCCATAAAGAGTCAAAGAAGTTCTCTTGTACAACTACTGCGTCTGGTTGTTCCCATGACTTTGCCACCATAACTTGTTCAAAATTTCCTCCCAATCCATAACTTGTCTCATTCGGGCTACCAATAGCTACAATTTTATCACCATTTTCATCAGCTAATATCAATGTCTTCGGATGAAAAATTCCATCACCTATTACATCAGCTGTTTTAATCTCTAATAGTTTATCTTCAATCATCCACGCAACTGTTGCTAGACGTTGTCTTTCTAAACTATTCTTTATGGTTTCAATACCTAATTTTAAGTTGTTTCTTATTTCAGATATTTGGTTCTCGAGATATTTTTTTCTAGTTACTGCATCAAGAAATTCCCCCGGGAAACTATGGATTCCAATTATCAATCTCATTTTTCCTTGTTTTCTATAGAGGGAATCTATACCCTGTGATATGGCTAACAATGATTCTACAGTATAAAAACTTGTTACCCTATCATATTGAACACACGTATCTATCGAAGGCAACAAAAACTGTTTTAGGATATCACCACCTTTTCCGGCATAGCTCACCTTGATATCTATATCTCTAAGTCCCATATTTATCTATCGATTGCATCTAAAACTTTGTCACACAATTCTTTATCACCATCAATACTATCGCGTTGAACTACTTTATTATCAGCCAAGTTAATTAGGATGCTTTTTACAACTATTATTTGTTTTTCACTCAACACCTTACCTCTTTTTTTCTGCCCAGCAACACTATTTAAGAATTTGATGTCTTTATCATTGATAGAGAAACTTTTTGCTTTTTTAGCTAAATAGAACAAATCATCTCCTGTCAACTGAGATATAAGTTGTTCTGGCGTTTCACCTGCGACTTCTATCATCTGTTGATATATAAACTCGCTGATAGATTCATTTTTAGGTCTAGATGGAGTTGATAGTGCATCCAATGCTTTTTTGATTTCATCATCATTTCCACTACCCAGTAACGGCCATGTAGTTTTAGGCGGATCTGCTACTGAAATCATACTGATGATATCATCATCGAGATTGCTCAACGACAAAAAAGCGTCAAATTCTGCAGGAGTTGCCTTGATAAAATTCGCCGTAGACGCGATATCAAGCCCGACTGAATAAAACGCATCAGATATTTGTATTATCTTTTTTTCAAGGCTAAGGCCTTCATCTTCCCAAGCCTTTTTAATTAATTCTAACGCATCAATTTTTTCCATAATTATTTCATTGATTCAGTCCTTTGAGAAACCCATTCATTTCTAATTTTTAACGCCTTTCTGGAATCCACATTAAACTCCTCGATTAGACAGCGATAAATAGCATCAGATGTCGCAATTATTTTTCTAACTTCAGTGTCTATCTTCTTAAGCCATAGTGGATGATTCTTATATACAATCACCTGCAGTTCTGCAGGTTCTTCCATCATTTCCGGAATATAATCATATGGTCCAACATTACGTCCATCCTCTTCCTTTTCGATAAAGGTGATGTGAATTTCGTTTCCATCTTCCAACTTAAGCGATTTCTCACTTACAATAGTTTTTATGGTGTTGTTTATACTAGTGCTTGGTTTAGATTCTTCATCATCGTTATTAGGAGTATTTTTGATTGGAGTATCTACCACATCGTTTTCTACCGTATATTCCTTACTTAATTGCCCAATAATTGCTTTCTTTTCTGCAGGTTTATCTACATTATGGTTTCTGCTTAAATTTCTAGAAGCAGATACAACACCACTGAGAAAATCTCTCATATGGATTGCAACATATTTCCAATCTTCCGATTGCTGAACTCCTTGTTTATAAAAAGTCGCGTCAAGAAAATCCATATTAACTTCACCGATAATACGGCTAGTCATCAAGTGCGCTGAAAACCAACTTTTATCATGGGTAAGAACAAGCTGTCCTCTTCGATAGATATTGAATCCATAAAAACCATCGTTATGTACTTGAGAGTCTATTGCGACCCATCCCGTTATATGATACTTGCCATTTGGCCCAAATTTTTCATCAATAATCACCTTTGATCCTTTAATAAAAGAATAGGTTTTAGGTTTTGCTTGGTAACTACCTTTTTCATCAATAACAGTGATAATATCCCCTTGTTCAATGTGACCTTTGAAAGCATCGCCAATATATTCAAGCACTGAACTAACTGGAAAACTCTCATTTTTTAGAATACTTATTACGAATGCAGTGCCATGCACCATTGTATTTAATGGAGAAGTCGTAAGAGGCTTGCCATCTTCAATAACAACATCCCAGGCATTTGATCCAGAAGGCCTTGTACTGTATTCTTTTATATCAAATGTTGTGTGATATTCAACATTTTCACCAACCGGCCTTGTATATATTTCATAAAAATAGCCCAAAGTTGAACAAGATGTCTTAAATCCCATTCCGAAATGGCCTTTGGTTCCTTCTCCTCTTTCAATATATTGCGACATATCTTCTGCAATACAAACAGCTTTCTCCAAAACCTCTGAAGTCATTCCTTTCCCGTCATCCATAACAACAATACGGTCACCTCTCATATCAATAGATATATGAAGCTTGTCATCGTTGTATCTGGCGTCGAAACAATTGGCTACAAGCTCTCCAATGGCTTCTTGTGGCTTTTGATTAGTTGCGCCTATTGTCTCCATCAATCTAGGAGAAGGATAATTCTTAACAACTCTTGTACCCATAATAATATAATTGTTTATGTTATTAACCTATTTAAATTAATCATCATAAATGAAATGATATAGACTCTTTCCCATCTGCTCTACAACACCGCAAACTAAAGCATTACCCATCAGAAACGCCCGTCGTCCATCAGAAACTCCTACACATAAAGTGTGGTTATCTGGGAACATATTCAAACGTTCTAGCTCGATAGGAGTTAAGCGACGATATCTTCCTGATTTTGTTTGCACTACATGTTTAAAACGTGACGGTGATTTGCCGCCTTCTCCCGTAATTATAGTTCGGGATGGTTGATTAAGATTATCCGGAAAAGTCATACCGCCCTCTGAAAATAAATATTTAAAGCCTCCCTTTGCAACTCGTTCAATCTTTTTTGCCCCCTTTTCGTATTTCCATCTTGGCAAATCTTCTTCTGAAATAAAGAACTCTTCAGGAACCAGTTCCTCGTCAATTAATATATCGCCTAGCGTCATGCGTTGTCCTGTATAGACAGCCTCTGCATCAACAGTATATACATGCCGATCCATCATCAACCCTGCATTTCTAAAAGGGCTGTCTTTTTTTCCTTTATTAAACAAATCAGAAACTTCATGAACAGATCCATTAATATCAAATATAGCTTCCGTATTAGCTTTTGTATTGAATTTAAATGCTTGGGCCATTACACCAGAGCTCCTTACCCACTTATCCATAGTTTCTATCTTCCGAGCTATAACAGAACCTTTTTGATATCCAACAATATAAGTTCTACTTCTTTTCTGAGGCATGCCGTATTCACCTGCGTTGATTACGCGCCATTCTACTACATATCCCAAATCTGCCAGAGATGCGAGAATGATGGCAAAATCACGTCCTCGTTGATTAGCTGGTGATTTTAAAAGGCGATCAACATTCTCAAAGAAAATGTATTTGGGTCTTTTTTCTCCTTTTTCATTTAAAATGCGATAAATCTGCCACCATAGCACACCTTTCTTACCCTCAATACCACCTGAACGACTCAAAGAAGCGGCAACTGAATAATCTTGACAAGGAAAACCTCCAACTAACAAATCATGATTAGGAATAATCGATGTTTTAATTGTATTTATATCCTTGTTAGAATGACCTTTTGAGCCAAATCTAGCCTGGTATATTATTGAAGCATCTTGTCTAACAGTTGATGGTTCCCACTGATTATTCCAAATAGTATCATAAGCATTAGAAGCTTTTTCTAAGCCAATGCGGAAACCACCGACACCAGCAAATAATTCTACCACTTTTATATGATGTTTCTTCATCATTTAATCAATTATTACACAATCTACTAACAAGCCGGACTATACGGTTATATCTTCATATGTTTTACGATCCTACAAAATTAAACAAAAAAAGACATTGATTTGCAAGAAAAAGCGAGAAATATTAAAATTTTTTAAGATTTATTGCAAAAATATGCAACTTTTGTTAAAAAAATTTAACACTAAAATCCTTAACAAATAAGGTATTATGATATAATATATATGGTTCATAATTAATTAAAATTTTGTCGGACGCACGCTGTGCGTCCCTCCATCATGGCTTCGCCCCCACTTCGCTTCGCGGCGCAGGGGCCCGGCCCGATTGCGGGGCAGCGAGGGCCTAAAAGCCGGACTAAGCGGTTGATACTCAAGGCGGGGCGCCCAGTCGTTTGCTTTCAGCAGAAAGCACTCCCCGCCATGAGGATCACCGCCTTAGGACGGCTGCAGCGGGGGCCGATTAATCGGGCCTTGATCTTTTCGGTTCATTTTCCATCAAGGGAAAAGGAACAAATAAACCGCCTGACAAGGCATAATTATTGTTAAAAACTTTTAAGATTTCTTCCAAAATCCCGCAACTTTTGTAAACAAAATTTTACAATTAATTCCTTGACAGTGATGAAATTATGATGTAATTTTGCAGCAGAGAATTCAACATTATTTTTGAAATCTTTTAAAAGTTATTATAAATGGAAAATCAAGTAATTTTATCAACAGACAATCAAACTTCAGAGAAATCTGTTATTATTTACAGAAGCAAAGATGGAACCATTCAACTTGAAGTGCAACTTTATAATGGAACCGTTTGGATGAACCGACAGCAAATGTCAACTCTTTTTGGACGTGATATTAAGACTATCGGAAAACACATTAACAATGCGCTAAATGAAGAATTAAAAAACTATTCAACTGTCGCAAAATTTGCGACAGTTCAAAAAGAAGGAAACAGAATCGTAAATAGGGATATAGATTATTATAGTCTGGATATGGTTCTATCTGTTGGTTATCGTGTAAAATCACAAAGAGGTATTGATTATCGTCATTGGGCAAATGAAAAACTAAAAGATTACTTGTTAAAAGGCCATGCTGTCAACAACCGACTTGACAGGTTAGAAGTTAAAGTTTATAAACTTGAAGAGAAAACAAAAGAAATTGAAACTGAAATCAAAGGCCAATTACCACCTAATGAAGGAATATTCTACGATGGCCAAATATTTGATGCATATAACTTTATAGCAGATTTAATCAGAATGGCTAAGAAAGAAATCATTTTAATAGACAATTACATCGATGATTCCGTTTTGAAGATTTTAAACAAACGAGTAGACAATGTTTCAGCTACGATTTACACATCTTATATTTCTGAGAATCTTAAACTCGATTTGAACAAGCATAACTCTCAGTATCTGCCAATAAATATTGAACGTTTTAACAAATCGCATGACAGATTCTTAATCATAGACGACGAGGTCTATCTAATCGGGGCTTCAATAAAAGATCTTGGAAAGAAAGTGTCAACTTTCATAAAACTGAGCATTCAAAAAAAAGAATTTATGGCTAAAATAATGTAAGACAAAAGACTTCTTCAAACATCCTCCTATACGCTTCCACTTTCTTTTCAAATGGCAATGGATACGCCCGAGAAGATGACGGCAATCGGTACAAAACAAGGTCGTCTTCCAAATGAATCTCATGGTTTGGCGCGGGAATCTTTTCAATGTTGAAATAATCGCAAACTTCGATAGTGGCCTTCTCCCCTGTCGTGGCAATGGTTTTGCAATGAGGCATCTCTGCTAATAAGGGTCTGATGTCAGTCCTCTCAACGATTATGAGAAATGTATCGGAAGCATTGTCTTTCAATCGGTTAACGGCGGTAGCAGTGTCATAAAAAGCAATGCCTTTTTCATTTAGAAATTCGATTATCTCATCTTTTTTAAAGCACTTACGCTCCAAATCGACAAAATGGTTCTTGTCGTGAAACCAAATCTCGCCTTCCAGACGCCAATGGTCGTTCAGGAAATTCGGGTAATAGAACTCCATGCACCAGCGCTTCTTCGGCGGTGGAAAACTGCCTAAAAACAGCACTTTAGCATTAGCTGGCAGAAATGGCTGTAATGGATGGCGCTCGGTCATAATCTAAGGTTTTAAACAAAAAACAAACAAACTCCAGCCACGCTGATAACCGCGCCTATGACCTCGCGCACGGTGACTTTCTGATGGAAAAGTATCGCTGCTGGGGCGATGATGAGGATAGGCGTCAATGCAAAAAGCGTCTGCGCTATGCCCGCCGAGGTGTATTGCGTGGCAAGCAACGACGCGCTGACACCGATGAAAGGCCCGAAGACGGTCGATGCCAGCACACACCACATCGCCTTGCGGTCGTTGACAGCATGATGCAGCTGCTTCAATCCGTCTTTGTTGAAGATAATCAAAGCCAAGAAAAAGCCCGTCAAGCCGATGTAAGCGCGGATGGTGGTAGATGCTATCGGCACGCTGATGCTCACCGGCAACGGCAGTATAGCTCCTTCAAAAACGGAATCCTGCGCGATGTTCAATGCCTCAAGCGCCGCATCGTAATGCGTCAGGCCGACCTTGCTGAGCACCAAACCGAATCCTTGGCAAATGCCAGCCATCGCGGCATAAAAGATGCCTCTTGCAGGTAGTTTGAAATGCAATTTCTGATTCTCTGAACCATCACTTTTTGAAAGTATCGACAGCGCAATACCACTCAAAGTTATAATCATTCCGACAATAGCTATCGGACGCATGTGCTCACCAAGAAAAATCCTTCCCGTGATAGCTGCCGTAGGTGCTGAAAGTGTCATAAAAAGCTGGCCGAAACGAGAACCGATATGGATGTAACCCTGCATCAGGCAGTAGTCACCGATGACATAGCCGACCAAACCCGAAAGAAGCAGCCAAAGCCATGTACCGCCGTCAGCATGACGAGGATAAGGCACGCCCATCACCAGCCATAATGTAACCATGAGAAACACGAGCGACATCGTCATTCTTATGGTATTGAACGGCAACGAACCCATGCGTTTCGAGCCCACCTCGGCAAACAAAGCGGTGGCAGTCCACGATAAAGCAACGAATAAGGCGATCAGCTCTCCTAAAAACATGTTTTTCAATAATTAAGGCGCAAAAATACTAATTTTTTGATAATGACGAAAAAAATCAGTGTAATCTGCGTATTCTGCGAGAAAATGTTATACCTTTGCAAAAAATTAGGATTTTTATGATGGAATTGAATGCTTCTTATTGCTCCGACAAGTATCAGTATACGATGGGCAAGTCGTTCTACGACAATGGGATGAAGGACAAACGCGCTATTTTCAACCTCTTCTACCGCAAGGCTCCGGATACCAACAACTGGGCTGTGGTGAGTGGTGTGCGCGAGGTGCTGAAAATGGTGGAAGGTCTTGGAAAAGCTGATGAAAGCTTCTTTGAGCAGTTCCTCCCTGGCGATGAATACGAAGAAGTGCGTAAATATTTCGCTAACATGAAGTTCACCGGCAATATCTATGCAATGCGTGAGGGCGAAATCGCATTCCCGAAAGAGCCAATCATCACCATCGAAGGCCCGATCATCGAGGCGCAAGTCCTTGAAACTCCTATGCTTTGCATCATGAACCATCAGATGGCGGTGGCTACAAAGGCGTCGCGTGTGACACGCAGCACCACAAAGCCGGTCAGCGAGTTCGGAAGCCGCCGTGCTCACGGTCCGTGGGCTGCAATCTACGGCGGAAAAGCAGCGTTTATCGGCGGTTGCCAGAACACCTCAAACATCGTGACTGGCGTGGAGTTCGGTTTCCCGGCTTCAGGCACGATGGCTCACAGCTATGTGACATCGTTCGGCCCAACAGTGAAAGGCGAATACGAAGCATTCGACAAATATATCAAGACCCACAAAAACGAGGTGCTGATACTCCTCGTCGATACATACGACACTCTGAAATGCGGCGTCAAAAATGCGATTAAGGCATTCAAAGCCAATGGAATAGACGACTCCTACCCTTACGGCTACGGCATCCGTCTCGACAGCGGCGACCTTACCTATCTCTCAATAAAAGCTCGTGACATGCTCGACGAAGCCGGCTTGAAAAATTGTAAGATATTCGCTACCAACGCGTTAGACGAATATCTCATCACCGAACTTGAGCGCCAGGGTTGTAAGGTCGACAGCTACGGAGTTGGCGACGCAATCGCGACAAGCAAGCATAATCCTTGTTTCGGCAATGTTTACAAGCTCGTCCAGGTTGATGACATGCCGGTTTTGAAGCGCTCAGAGGAAAGTAGCAAGCTTATCAATCCTGGTTTTCAGATCACTTATCGTATCATCAAAAACAATAAATTCAAGGTTGATGTGACATGCTTGAGAGGCGACCGACTTGCGCAAGCCATTGAAAATCATGAAGAAATAACCCTTCGCGATGAGTATGACCCATTAAAAACGAGAACCTTCCAACCAGGAGAATACGAATACCGCATTTTGCAGCCTCAGGTTATGAAGGACGGCAAACCGATTGTGGAATACGTCTCGATTCAGGAGAAACGCAATTATTACCTAGACAACCTCGCCCATTTGGACGACACCGAGAAGCGTCTCATCAACCCGCACTACTACAAATGCGACATCTCTGACGATCTTTACGATTTGAAGGAAAGACTTATTAACAATATCGTCAAGGAAATCGAAGAGTTTGAAAAAGAATGAGTTATGGCTCAAGAGATTGAACGGAAGTTTTTAGTCTGTGGCGACTTTAAAAAAGATGCTTTTGGCTCTGTAAGAATCACCCAAGGATACCTCAACAGCGTGCCTCAACGTGTTGTGCGTGTGAGAGTTAAAGGCGAAAAAAGCTACATCACCATCAAAGGTGCCGCTGACGAAACCGGTGTGTCGCGATTCGAATGGGAAAAAGAGATTTCCTTGCAAGATGCCCAGTCATTGCTGCAATTAGCAGAGCCCGGAATCATCGACAAAACCCGTTATCTGATTAAAAACACCGACGGCAAACACGTTTGGGAAGTCGATGAGTTTCATGGAGATAACGAAGGTTTGACAATGGCCGAAATCGAACTTGAAAGCGAAAACGACGCTTTCGACAAGCCGCAATGGTTAGGAAAAGAAGTGACGGGCGATAAAAGGTATTATAATTCTTATATTTCAAAGAATCCTTATAAAACCTGGATGTAAGGACGCGGCGTGCCACGTCCCTACATTGTCGATGGTTAAATCTGTTTGAGAAGGTTAACCATTTCTATTGCAGTTGTCACTGCGTCGTAACCTTTGTTTCCAGCTTTTGAACCTGCGCGTTCGACTGCTTGTTCAATACTGTCGGTTGTGAGAACGCCAAAGATTACTGGCACTTCGGTCTGAAGGCCTACTTGAGCAATGCCTTTAGTGGCTTCGTTGGCAACCATATCGAAATGAGGTGTCGCGCCGCGGATAACGGCACCGAGGCACACGACAGCGTCGTATTTCTTGCTTGCAGCCATCTTCTTTGCCACGAGCGGAATCTCGAAAGCGCCAGGAACCCAAGCGATATCAATGTTTTTCTCATCGCCACCGTGACGTTTAAAAGCGTCGATGGCGCCACCCAACAGCTTGTTGGTGATGATTTCGTTGAAACGGCCGGCCACGATAGCGATCTTCTGGCCTTCTGCCAATAATTTTCCTTCTAAAATGTTCATGTTTATGCGTTTTTATTGTTTGTAATTTCTTTCACATGAAGCATATGCCCCATTTTTTTGTATTTCGTGTAAAGATAGAAAGCATCCTTTTCGTTGCAGGTCATCTCGATTGGCTCACGACCTACGATTTCGATGCCGTAACCTTCCAAACCACTGATTTTCATCGGGTTATTGGTCATTACAACGATTTTCTTAGCACCTAAATCGGCCAAGATTTCAGCGCCAGTGCCATAATCGCGCAAATCGGCAGCAAATCCTAAAGCTAAATTTGCCTCAACGGTGTCCATTCCTTTGTCCTGCAAAGTGTAGGCCTTCAGCTTGTTAATCAAGCCGATGCCACGGCCTTCCTGACGGAGATATAGTAAAACTCCACGACCTTTCGCCTCAATACGGCGCATAGCCTCCTGAAGCTGCTCGCCACAGTCACAACGCATCGAACCGAAAGCATCGCCGGTCAGGCATTCTGAGTGAACACGGCAAAGCACTGGTTCCGGGGTGGTCAAATCGCCTTTCACCAGCGCCACATGATGCTCACCAGAGATCTTATCGACATAACCTATAGCTCTGAAAGTACCATATTTTGTTGGCAGTTCAGCTTCTGTAACGCGTTCAACCAAGACCTCTGTTTTGCGACGATATTTAATCAACTCAGCTATCGAAGTGATTTTCAAGTTGTTAGCCTTTGCAAACTGCACCAGTTCAGTTGTACGCATCATGGTGCCGTCTTCGCGCATAATCTCGCAGCAAAGACCGCATTCCTTCAATCCTGCGAGGCGCATCATATCGACGGTAGCCTCAGTGTGGCCGCCACGTTTCAGCACTCCACCCTGACGTGCTTCAAGCGGGAACATATGGCCAGGACGACGGAAATCCTCAGCTCTGACACCGTCTTCCACCACTTTCATGGCTGTGATTGAACGCTCGACAGCTGAAATGCCGGTGGTCGTATCCTTGTAATCAATGGAAACCGTAAACGCAGTGCAGTGGTTGTCAGTATTTTCAAGCACCATCTGATTGAGTTTCAAGCGTTTGCATATCTCAGAACTCATCGGCATGCAAATCAAACCCTTGCCGTATGACGCCATAAAATTCACGTTTTCGACGGTCGCAAACTCAGCCGCACAAATCAAATCGCCCTCGTTTTCGCGGTCAGGGTCATCAACCACGATGATCATTTTACCGGCACGAAGGTCTTCCAAAGCTTCCTCAATAGTATTAAAATTCTTGTTCATTTATATTAAAAATTATTGTCTTTCAATAAGTTAAGTAATTTTTCATCATGACTTGCAGTGATATTTCCCACAAATTTCTCGATGTATTTCCCAACAATATCGTTCTCCAAATTCACTGTGTCGCCAATCTTTTTCTTGGTCAAAGTGGTCTCGTCTTGAGTGTGTTGGATAATTGAAACACCAAAGTCAAAACTAGTTACATCGGTGATAGTCAATGAGATACCATCAATTGTGATTGAGCCTTTCTCAACGATATAACGCAAAATCTCCGGTCTAGTCTCGATTTTCACGCGTATTGCCTTATCGTCATGAGTTATTTTTGAGATAACACCAATGCCATCAATATGTCCCGAAACGATATGACCACCGAAACGGCCGTTGGCAGGCATTGCACGTTCACAATTCACTAAATCATTGATTCTCAAGTCTTTGAAATTGGTGCGATTCATTGTTTCAGGCATCACGTCAGCAGTGTATGAGCTGTCGTCGAATGTAGTAACCGTCAAGCAAACACCATTTGTACAGATGCTGTCGCCGATATGGATATCCTCCAGAATCTTCTTCACTGCGATAATCAGCTTGATGCTGTTCGCGTGACGAACTATGGCTTTCACCTTACCGATTTCTTCAATTATTCCCGTGAACATATCTTTCCTTTAATTAAAATATCGCCGTTAATATTTTGAATATCAATGTCTTGCAATTGAATTGCATCGCTCATTTTTTCGATTCCCTTACCGGAAACAGGTGTCTTGGCGCTTTCACCACCAATGATTTTCGGTGCTATGCACGCCCACACCTCATCCACACAACCTGCCTCCAGGAATGCTGCATTGAGTGTTCCACCACCTTCTAATAAGATGGAATCAATGCCCATGAAACCTAATTTTGTCATCAAATCGTTAATGTCAACGTGATTGTTATTCGATTGACATTCAATGATTTCGACATTTGTGGGGATGCGGCGCGCCACGTCCCTACGGGTTGTCGCAACAATCGTTCTGTATTCCTTCGCTGTCTTAACCAATTGAGAATCAATCGGTATTCTTAAATTTGAATCAACAACAATTCTAATTGGTTGATGCGGATTTCCTTCTAACCTAACATTCAACATCGGGTCGTCGGCCAAAACAGTGCCGATTCCCACGATAACAGCAGCCATTTCGCTTCTAAGCTCATGAACCAACTTGCGCGACCGCTCGTTCGTCACCCAACGTGAATCGCCAGTGTATGCTGCTATTTTGCCGTCAAGGGTCATTGCAGTCTTCATGATGACGTATGGGCGCTTCGTGGTGATGTATTTCAAGAAGACCTTGTTCATCTCGCGAATCTCATCCTCACAGAGACCGACTTCGATTTCAATGCCTGCATCTTGCAAAATCTTAACGCCTTTTCCCGCCACCAATGGATTCGGATCGAGGATGCCAACGAAAACTTTTTTAATACCTTTTTCGATGATTATTTCGGTGCAAGGTGGTGTTTTTCCGTGGTGGCAACAAGGTTCAAGTGTTACATAAAGTGAAGCGCCTTTTGTTTCTGATTGACAATGTAATAAAGCATTACGTTCTGCATGAAACTCACCATATTTTTCGTGATATCCTTCGGCGATTATCTCACCGTTTTTCACAACCACACAGCCCACCAAAGGATTCGGATGGACGTATCCTCCGCCCTTCTTGGCGAGCTCGATGGCACGCCTCATAAACTCGATGTCTTGTTCGCGATATGACATAAAAAAAGCCCTAAATCAATATCAGGGCATCATTTTTGAAAAATTTAAACAAACGAAACTTCTCTCATCCGGACTGTCACCGTCGGTTTCGGAATTTCACCGAATCAGTTCCCTTGGGGAAGTCGCGGACTGTCACCGCCGGAAAGGAATTTCACCTTGCCCTGAAGTTTACGCTGCAAAAATACAACATATTTTCGAAATATGTCACATTTTATTGCATTTTTTTAATAAAATAAAATCCAAAGTCACCATTGCGACCATCGCCTCTACCATCGGAATCACACGCGGAACAACACAAACATCATGTCGGCCTTGTATCTCCAAAGTCACTGTATTTCCATGAATATCAACGGTTTTCTGAGGTAGCATAACTGACGGAATCGGCTTGAAGGCGACTCTAAACACCACATCTTCGCCATTAGTGATGCCACCTTGAACGCCGCCCGAATGATTGGTCTTAGTGCGGATTCGCTCGCCGTCAAAGATGAATTCATCATTGCATTCGCTGCCTTTCATCTTCGCAGCCTTGAATCCATCACCGATTTCAAAACCCTTCGCCGCATTGATTGACATCATTGCGTATGCCAATATCGCGTGAAATTTCATAAATGAGGGCTCTCCGAGGCCCACAGGAGCGTTTTTTATGGTTCCTTGGATAATTGCACCAACCGTATCCTTTTCTCTAGCCTCGCCCATCTCAATCACTTCAGATTTAATTTCTATGCTTTGCATAGCAAGAATCTGTTTCGCGATAGCACCAGCTACCACGCAAGGCAACAGCGTTCTCGCAGAACCTCTGCCACCACCCGCATAATCTCTTATGCCATATTTCATCTGATATGTGAAATCGGCGTGCGAAGGACGGAAAACATCCTTAATATTCTCATAATCTGACGATTTCGCGTCTTTATTGCGGATAATAAATGCTATCGGGGTGCCAGTAGTCTTGCCTTCAAACAGGCCGGAAAGGTATTCAACTTCATCGGGTTCTTGTCTGGTAGACATTGATGCGTTTTGTCCTGGTTTCCTACGTGACAACTCTCTCTCAATCAATGCTTTATCCAACAAAATACCAGCGGGACAGCCGTCGATGACTCCGCCGATAGCTGCCCCGTGTGACTCACCAAATGTAGTCAAGCAAAATGCCGTTCCAAATGTATTGGAATTCAATTATTGTTCGTTTAAAATCTTAATCTTTGCCTCGAGAACCTTAACATCGTTCTTGATCTTGGCGATTTTTTTCTCGTATTCGGCCTTCAGAAGTTCCGACTGCTTGCTTCTTGCGAAGAATCCGATGTTGTTCTCCAAAGTTGTGATTTCATCGCGCAACTTCTGAATCTTGTTCTGGAGGTTCATGCGCTCTCTTCTTACCTTGTCGCGTGAATCCGGATCTTCTTTCAAACCAGAGACCATATTGCGGTACTCGTTGGTAGTCAATTCGTTATCGTTGGCGCGCATCTTGTCGAACATGCCGTCGATAAGGCTGCGGTATTCGTTCTGGATAGCGTCCTTAACCTTCATCGGAACGTGACCGATTGCCATCCATTCCCTCTGGAATCCGCGGATTGCCTCCATATTCTCGTTGCGGTCTTTCTTGAGTTCGTAAGCTTTTATGCGCTCGATGAGTTCCTGTTTCGCCTTGAGGTTGGTGTCTTCTTCTCCTTTAATTCCTGAGAAATGCTCAGATTTCTTGCCGAAGAAAGCGTCACATGCGCTGCGGAAACGTTTCCAGATCTTATCAGAGTGACGTTTCGGAACAGGACCGATGGTTTTCCACTCTTCCTGCAGTTTCTTGATGCGGTCGGTGGTCTTCTTCCACTCTGTCGATTCGACGAGATTCTCAACTTCCACGCAGATTTGAAGCTTCTTGTTGTAGTTTTCCATCTGCTGCACCTTGAGTTTGCTGAAGAAATCCTTCTTTGCCTCGAAGAATGTGTTCATCGAGCCTTTGAAACGGTTCCAAATCTCATCGCTCTGTTTCTTGGCGACTGGACCGATTTCCTTCCACATCTTGAACAAATCGTTGACGTCGTTCGACTTCTTCTGATATGCGTTGATGCTGTTAACCGGTTCATTTACAATCTCTTCCATCTTCACGCAGATAGCTTCCTTTGCGTCGTAGTTAGCTTTTTGCTCTTCCTCGATCTTGGCGTAATGCTCGCGGCGGATTTGGTTGACTTTATCTGTAGTGTTCTTGAAACGCTCCCAGATTTCGTCTTTCTTTTCCTGCGGCACCGGACCGATTTCCTTCCACTCGTCGTGGTATTTCTGCAAAAGTTTGAACGCTTTTGTCAATGATTTCTCAAGAAGCAGCAATTCCGCCTTCTCGCAGAGCTCTATTTTAGCCTCGAGGTTCTTTTTCAGGTCGAGGTCACGTAACTCTCTGTTAATCTTTACCTTATCATAGAATTTCTCGATGAGGAAATGATATGTGTTCCAAATATTTGAAACCTCGTTAGCAGGCACCTGACCGATTTCTTTCCATCTGTCCTGAAGAGCGCGGAAATCGTCGTAAGTCTTCTTCAGAGTTTCCTCAGAATAAATCAAAGTCTTCAATTCCTCAATGATTCCAAGCTTTTTCTGAAGATTATCGGCCTTCAGTCTCTCCTGTTCTTCCTTGTATTTTTCCTTGTTTACCTTGTAGATTTCGAAAGCGGCCTTGAAACGCACCTCAAGCGGGTCGTCCTTATGCTCATAGCTTTCTTTGTCGCCACCGTCAAGAATAAACTGTTCCATCTCACGGTCACGGTCTTCTTTATTGAGTCTCAAGAAGTTAGACTTGATTGCAACGACTTTGTCCTTGATTTTTGCAATATCAGCGTCTTGGACGGTTTCTTCAAGGAGTTCGACGAGTTGGAGCTTGTTCAGGTTCGAAAAATCGAATTCCAGTTCCTCTTCTTCCTCGGTTTCGTCGGTCAAATCGAGTTCATTTTCCTGTGGAATTTCTTCATTTACATCAATTTTCACATTGATTTTTACAGAACCAGGCAAAATTGTCGGCTTGTTGAGTTTCTCAATTGTCTTGAGTTCGGTAGCGTTCATCTTTTGATAAATGTTTGATAATCAATAATTTAATTAAGTCGTTATCAGAATTTCGATTTCTCGAAACTCGATATTAGAGTATAAAATAGGCTGCAAAGATAATAATTTTCTCACGAAAATGTAATCTTTTGAAAAAATTTTGTAAGTTTGTAACCTAAATTTTTGCGTATGTTGACTTTGGAAGAGATAAAGAAAACTATTACGGAACTTATTGAAACTCTTGGAGAAAAAGTTGAGGATATAATTGCGATGCCGAGTTCAGGCTCGTCAAGACGCTATTTTAGGGTGAAAACCGACAAACGTTTTTTAATTGGAGCGTATAACATCAATGTTGAAGAAAATGACGCTTTCTTCAGTTTTTCCAAGCATTTTAACGATTGCAACCTGCCCGTTCCCGAGATTTTGGCGATCTCTTCTGACAAAGACATTTACATCCAAACCGATTTGGGTGACGAGACTCTTTTCAATCATGTTGAAAATTGCTTGAAAAACGGACAATATGACGATGAAACTATAGATTTATACAAAAAATCTCTTGATAAACTAGTTGATTTTCAGATAGTTGGACATAACGGACTGGATTATTCCAAAGCGTTCCCCACCCCTGCCTTCGACGAGATGTCGATTATGGAGGATTTGAACTATTTCAAGTATTGTTTTTTGAAGGAACAGGAAGAGATTTCGTTTAATGAGACACGCTTAGACACTGATTTTCAACGACTTGCAAAATACATTTTGGAAACTCCGTCTGATTTCTTTATGTATCGTGATTTCCAATCGCGCAACATCATGATTGTCAACAACGAGCCGTATTTCATTGATTATCAAGGTGGAAGAAAAGGACCTTTGCAGTATGATGTGGTGTCATTGCTGTATCAGGTGAAAGCGAGGATTCCTGAGGAGATTAGAGTGAAATTGATTGATTATTATAAAGAAAAATTGATTGTAGGGATGCGGCGCGCCACATCCCTACGAATTGATTCTTTTGACAAATATTTCCCGGCATTTGTTCTTCTTCGTTTGTTACAGGTTCTTGGCGCATACGGCTTCAGGGGATTGATACAGAAGAAGTTACATTTTATGCAGAGCATTCCGTACGCCATTCGCGAAATCATCAAAGTGTGCGAGAATTGGTCGTTACCTTTCGAGTTGCCTGAATTGCAGTCGGTGATCAAGCAACTAAATATTGTTTTGCCAAAATACGAAAGCATTGAGCCTGATAAACTTACAATAACTGTAAACAGTTTCTCATTCAAAAATGGCGGCGTTCCTTATGACAAAAGCGGGAATGGCGGCGGTTACGTTTTCGACTGCCGGGCTTTGCCGAATCCTGGGCGTTATGTTGAGTTTAAACAAAAGACCGGCGAAGATGTGGAAGTTCAGGAGTTCATGGACGACAAACCGGATACGCATTATTTTCTGCAAAACGTTCAAATGCTTGTCTTTCAATCAATTGACAACTATTTAGAGCGTGGATTCAAAAACCTCCAAATAAATTTCGGTTGCACTGGCGGACAGCATCGTTCAGTTTATTTCGCACAGAAAATCGGCAAGATGATTCACGACAACTACCCGATGGTGAATGTTGAAATCAACCATTTGGCACAACATATATCTCATGTTTATGAAGCAAAGTAGAAGAACGGCATTTATCCTCGCGGCTGGTTTGGGAACCCGCTTAAAAGAGTTAACAGCTAACACTCCTAAAGCCTTAGTGTCAATAAATAATAAACCTTTACTTGAAGTGTTACTTGAAGATCTTATTGAGCAGGATTTTAATCATATTGTTATTAATATTCACCATTTTGGGGAGCAGATAATCGAGTTTGTAGGAGATTTCTTGGAGAAATCTCATTCTGATGTGCTTATCGAAATCTCTGATGAGCGTCCCCTTCTGATGGATACCGGGGGCGCAATTTTGCAGGCTCTGCCCTATTTCGAGCAAAGCGAGGCCGTCTTGGTGCATAACGTAGATGTGCTGACAAATATTGATTTAAAAAGCTTTTATGACGATTTCCGCAATAGTGGTGATGTAGCATGGCTTCTCACTCAGGAACGGAATAGCAAACGCAAACTTGTTTTTGACGATCAAGACAATTTCCTTGGCAGATTTAATAATGAAACCAACGATTATGACGGCAACGGCGCGTTGCCAAATAATTGCAAATTATTGTCATTCAGTGGGATACATATTTTTAAACCGGAATATTTCAAAGATTTCGAGGTAAAGCCTTGCTATGTCTTCGGTTTATATCAGAAAATCGCTGAAAATCACAAAGTTACATCAAAGCTTATACATCCCGACTACTGGTTCGATTTGGGCACACAGGAACAACTGAAAAACGCTGAGTTATGGCTTTCATCCATAAGATAAGTGATTATATCACAACGCATTACGATTTGACCAAGGAGAACATCACGATTGTTTTCCCAAACAAGCGTGCGGCTTTGCAATTGAGAACCGAACTCGCCAAAACCATAAAAACCAACTTCTGGGTGCCGCAAATCCTATCGATCCAGCAGGCCATGGAAGAATGGAGCGGCTTGCAACTTATTGATAATATTGAAGTTATATTCGAAATTATCAAGATGAATCAGGAGTTTTTCCCGTATGCAGCTCAAATGGCCAAGGATTTTGATGAGATTGACCAATATGACGTCGACGCGGAAAAGCTATTTGCACATCTGAAGGACGCGAAAGAGATTGAAGAATGGAATCTGAGTCTTGAAAACGGCATCGAATCAAATTACCTGAAGTTTTTCGGGTCACTTCTCACCTATTATAATAATCTTCGCAACAAGATCCAAAAGAACGGGCAAGGCTATTATGGCTTGATAACCAATAAGATAGCTCATTTTAACGATGCCACTCTGCAGAAATGCACACAGGGGCGTAAGATCATTTTTGCCGGTTTTAACGCATTGACAAAGACTGAGGAAAACATCATAGTTCGTATGGTTGAAAGCGGTAACGCCGTGATGCTGTGGGACCTAGACCGTTACTATTTCGAAGACGAGAAACAAGAAGCGGGTCATTTTGCAAGAAAATTTTTCCAACAACACCCGAATATCGAGAAAAATTTTATTAGCGACAGTTTCTTAACCCAAGAAAAGTGTATAAAAATTATAAGCGTTTCGGGCAATGCGGTGCAAACCAACGCCCTTAATCTTGCCTTAAACAAGGATAAGAAGGATAAGGAGGATAAGAAAAGGGTTATTGTTTTGGCGGACGAGTCGCTGTTGATACCGGTTTTGAACTCGATTCCGGAGTCGTGTGGCAACATTCAGGTGACTATGGGCTATCCTTTTGATAAAACAATAGTCTATCACTTTGTGGATCAATGGTTTAGATACCAAAATACACTTTCAGACGACAAAAACAAGATATACCTTTGGACATTACTGCGTTTTTGTAATACCGACTTTATCAAATTGATTTTCAATGGTTCAGAATACGAAAAACTGAATAATTGGCTGCTGAAGATGGCTAAGAATTCGGTTTACTATCTCAAGACATCAGATTTTAAAGAATTCGAGCAAAATCAAGCGCTCTTTGATTTTCTGAATCTTGTAACCAAAAAATGGAAAAACTCGAAAGATTGTGTTGAATCATTAAAGGAAGTATTGATTCTTTCAATAGCAAAACTTGGCAAAGACGACAATTTCACCAAAAATCAGATCAGTGTCGCGGGCAGAATTGTCAACAGACTCGAGTTACTGCTTAACAAGTATTCAGACTACATCCAAATCATTGATTTACAAATGCTTTACACCCAAGTTGCAAGTCAGATGTCTATCAGTTTGCAAGGTGATAAGGACGGTTTGCAAATCATGGGTCTTCTCGAAACACGTAACCTTGACTTCGATGTGATTCATTTTTTGAGTGTCAACGAAGGCGTTTTACCTCAAAACAAAAACAATAACAGCTTGATTCCGTTTGACTTACGCAAGGCTTACGGTTTACCGACATACGACCAGCAACAGGCAGTTTACGCATACCATTTCTATAGATTACTGCAAAATGCAAGTCAAATAAATCTTTATTACAACAATATCGCTGATTTGTCGGGTATGGGTGAACCGAGCCGTTTCATCAGGCAGTTTGAATACGAATACGCAAAGAAAAACAACAAGGTAAAACTTGAGCATTGGCAGTATAAGTCACCATCAATCAATGAGAAACAAAGTGAGATCAAGGTGACAAAGACCGACGATATGCTCGAAAAGATTCACAGCCTCTCACCTACTTCAATCGGCTGTTATGTAAGATGTCCGCTCCAGTTTTACTGGAAAAACATTGAGCGAATCGAAGACAAATCACCTGACGAAGAGATCCAGGTCAATGTTGTCGGCAGCATTATCCATGCGACACTTGACAATTTCTATAAATTGTTCGGGCACGAGGTCATATCGTTGGCATTGTTTGACGAGATGTACAAAAAACATTTCAAGGAATGCTATCATAAATCATTGAATGACAACGGATTCTCCAACGGATTACCAGAAACAGGCTTTAATTATCTCAACAAGACTGTAGTAGATAAAATGCTCGACAACTTCATCAAGTTTGAAAGAAGATTCTTTGAAGAAGGCAATCAGCTTTCAATCATCGACACTGAAAAAGAGTTTGAAAAAGCAATTGACATTCAAGGGCATAGCGTAACACTGCACGGATTCGCGGACCGAATCGACAAAGTTGGAGACGTAATCAGAATTATCGACTACAAAACAGGTAAAGTGAATCCTTATGATGTGAAAATCAACGACAAAGTTGTCGGAATCACATCAATGGCCGAGAAAGCAATACAGTTGCTGATGTACAAATACTTGTATCTGCACAATAATCCGACGGTTAAACCCGAAATGATACAACCCGGCATTGTTGGTTTCCAGAAGCTGAGTCACGGACTGTATGACTTGGAGATCAACGAGTTACATGATCTGAGCACATCGTTTGAAGAGACTTGCGACAAGTACTTCAACGAGTTTATAGTTGAACTTTTCGACAAAGACATCCCATTCACACAAACCGAAGACATCAAAAACTGCAGTTTCTGCGATTTCAAAAGCATTTGCAAACGTGGATGATTAACGCAGTCACCTGAATACCAAGTCGATATAAACAGGAAGATGATCGCTGTAACCACCCGAATATTTCGGTCCTACATACGTCCTGAACAGTTTCACACCTCCATAAGACTCATCTTTTTCAAAAAGGAAGTCATCATGGAAAATCGCAGCGCTATTATGTTGGTATAACAACCCTATATCATTGTCAACCAATGATTTACTAACAATAATCTGGTCAAAAACCTGCCAATTATACTCATGTTTCAAAGTGCCGTCAAAGCCCAGTTTCGTATTATAGGCAAACAGGTTAACCAAAACACCACCGCCACATAGAATCTCCTTGATGCTTGGATCATCAGGCGTGTCGTTGAAATCTCCCATTATGATGATTTTTGGTATTGTCTGATGCAAAAATAGCAAAGAGTCAACTTTGTGTTTCAATGTGTTAGCCGCCAGAGCACGCAACTTGATCGTCTCACGTTCGCCACCATAACGCGATGGCCAGTGGTTGACAAAAACATGAAGCGTATCGCCTCTCCTGTCGTAAAACTTGGCGTAGAGAATATCTCTGGTTTTATAGTTTTTGTTTTTCGGATTTCGCACCTTAACAGGCTCGGTATAAACAAGTTGCAACTTGTCGATACAGTACACCATAGCCACATCAATACCACGTTTGTCGTCGCCTTCATAATGAATAATGCGATAATTGTGTGTTTTCAATGGCGTTTGATTAAACAACATATTCAGCACATATTGGTTCTCAATCTCAGCGATACCCAAAACCGCCAACGGCTCGTTTTCAGAGATAGCCAAAATCGCCTTGTACATATTATTCCGTTTCTTGTAAAACCGCGATTTTGTCCAATGCTGACCGCCGTTTTCAGTGAATTCGTTGTACACACGAGTTGAGTCGGCAAACGGATCGAAGAAATTTTCGAAATTCCAGAACGCGACACGAATATCCCCTTTCTCTTGCGCCATTACAGCAAAAGATGTAACTATCTGTAATTCAATGAATAACCAGAATAGCAACGGAACTTTTAACTTAGATAAAGGCCTCATTTTTATTAGTTTTCAGATATGCAAAGATACGATTTTTTATTGAAATGACACAAAAAAATGATTATTTTTGCAAAAATTTTCGACATGAGCATGGGAATTAGGAAGGTATTTTTAACACTATGTTTATTGATTCCAATATTTGGATTCTCGCAGGTTGACATCAAGATAAAGATTGACAATCAACAAGACAGCCTTGTATATTTTTGCAAATACCGTGGATCGAAGATATCAGTTTTGGATACTTTGAAACTGAAAAACAACACTTTTCAATATAAAAACAAGCAAAAATTGCATGAAGGGATTTATCTTTTGACCAATGAGAGCAATTTTCTCCTAATGGAGATTCTGGTGGGTAAAAAACAGAAGTTTTCGGTGACAATCAACAACTTGGATGATCTGGGCAGCGCCAAGGTCAAAGGAGCGAAGGAAACTGGGGTTTATTACAAGCTGATGGCTAAAGTACGCGCTACTGATATGATTATCACCGCTTTAGAGAACGAAATAGATAATTATCCGGAAAATATACAGAAAATCGATTCCATTAAGAAAGATTTGGCTGATTACGAAAACTCATTGATGACCAAAAAAGAAGACTCCTTTATTAATATCGTGATTCGTTCGTTGAAAAGCCGCGGCTGGGATAATTATTGGGACGATTTCCCTCTTGATGACGCCAGAATTCTAACTTATCCATTGATAGACAACAAATTAGATACATATTTCAATGCACTTCCCGCAAATGCTGAGATAATCAATTCCGAAATTGACAAATTATTGGCGAAATCAAGTGGTTGTGAAGATGTGCGCGATTATTTGATATGGTATTTTTACAAAACCTATTATAATCCGAAATACATGAATCTCGATGATGTTTTCATCCATCTTGTCGATGAATACATTCTGAAACTCGAGATAAAAAACGTGTCGGAGAGCATAGTCAATCTGTTGGCTGACAGGGCAAATTATCTTGAAAACTTGAAAATAGGCGCGAAACTGCCGGAGATCGGCAATCTGTATTCCGTTGACGCTGAATATATTACGGTGGTCTTTTACGATGAGACATGTCATAAATGCGCTCAAGAAGGACGTATTTTGGAAGATATCAGGAAAAGACATCCTGAAATGGTGATTTTCCCTGTAGAAATCAACTCGACGAATATTAAAAATTTACTGTCAATGTACGACATTCAGACCACTCCTATGATATATGTGCTTGACAGACAGAAACATATCATATCGAAACGTCTCAAGGCGAAACAGGTAGAACAAGTATTAAACATGGATTAAAATGAGCAAGTACGACACAATTTGCGCGATTTCGACGGCTCCGGGAACAGGGGCTATCGCTGTTATCAGGATTTCGGGTAAAGATAGCTTTAGCACTGCGTTGTTAGTCTTTAGAAAAAATGGCAAGCAGTTGGATATCAACGATATAGAGCCACACAAAGCCTATTACGGCCAAATAATTGACACTATCCCCGAAGACAAACCGATGATTGATGAGGTGGTGGTGACGTTTTTCAAGGCGCCTCACTCCTACACCGGCGAAGATTCTGTTGAAATAAGCTGCCACGGATCGGAATTCGTTCAGCAAAAAATATTGGAGCTGCTTTGTATTCGAGGCTGCCGTCTGGCTAAGCCTGGTGAGTTCTCGAAACGGGCCTTCATCAACGGGAAACTTGATCTGGCACAAGCCGAAGCGATTGCAGACCTCATCTCGGCACAAAACGAAGCAGAACACAGGATTGCCGTTAATCAGCTGAAAGGCGGGTTTTCAAACGAACTGCGCGACTTGAGGTCACAATTGGTTGATTTGACCTCGCTTTTGGAACTCGAACTCGATTTCTCAGAAGAAGACGTGGAATTTGCCGACCGCACAAAACTTTACGAATTACTAAATGCCGCATTAAAACATATCGTAAAGCTGACCGAATCATTCAAGATGGGTAATGCTATCAAAAACGGCATACCTGTAGCCATCGTCGGCGAGACCAACACAGGCAAGAGCACCCTGTTGAACGCCATCCTCGGCGAAGAACGCGCCATAGTAAGCGACATCGAAGGAACTACACGCGACACCATCGAAGAGACTTTCACTATTGAAGGCATGCTGTATCGTTTCATCGACACAGCAGGTATACGCGAGACTTCGGAAACCATTGAAAAGATTGGTATTGAACGTACATTCAAGAAGATCTCGGAAGCTGATATCGTAATTGGTTTGCTCGATGGCACCAAATCTGTGAAAGACATCATAAAAGCATGGAAAGACATTGTCAACCGCGTTAATGTGTTGAAACAGAAGCTCATAATCGTTGTAAATAAGCAAGACATCATGGATGCAGCTAAAATGTTTACCCTGAACGACGATTATCTCGATCATATGAAGTCGACATACGAGAAAAACATTGAAAAACATGGCGGCTACATGACAGACGAATACTGTTACAGCGTCACCGGAATGGATTTGTACAATATCCACGGACTGATAACATTCGAGTATATGTCGGCAAAAAATCCTGAAGACATTGAGAGTCTGAAAAACAGTATACGCCATCGTTACACCAAACTGCCCAAAGTTGACGGAAGCACCACTTTAGTCAGCAATATCAGGCATTTCGAAGCGCTTACACATGCCAAGGAGAGTCTTGGGCAGGTAAAAAACGGTATGGACAACAAGCTTTCGGCCGATCTGTTGGCTGAAGACCTTCGTCAGGCCTTGTATCACATAGGAAGTATCACCGGAGAAGTGACTAATGGAGAGGTCCTTAATAATATTTTTGGCCGTTTTTGCATCGGAAAGTAAATAACATTTGTTTTTTTTATAATTTTGCATCTGAAATTTAATAATAAACTCAGAAAACACGATTAGCTGATGATGTTGGGTAATACGCCGTATTTGCTGTTTTATTCGGTGACTTTGGTTTATATTGTCGTCTGTATTTACGGATGGCTTTTGAAGACTTTTTATGTGCCTGCGGCGTATAAAGAGGTTTTCGGAGAGCTCTACCCAAGCCGTCACGCCCTCGCCAATATGTATATGATGCAGGTTTTCGAGCTGCCGTTCCTGTTTTTCATCGGCAGACCGGAAGTGCTGTTCTGTGTCAACGGATCAACGCTGATGTTCATCACCGCATATCTGGTGGTGCTCGTGAAAGGCTATTTCTTCCTTGATTTCTACAAGCCGAAGAGACTTTTCTACTTCATGCATCCGATAATTATTTGTTGGCTTGCTTTGCTATTGCCGGTTTTTGGAATTATTGAGTTTACGCCTTTGTACAAGACAATAATGACAATAGTTGTATTGGCTTTGTCATTGGTTTATATCCTGCAACTCGACAGATGCAGACTCAGACTTATCAAGCAAATACGTGAGATTGACGAGGATGAGTTCTCGGCAGAAGACGACTTTCCTGTAAAGTTCGCCCAAAGCATCAAATGGCTGCCGTTGATGGTTTGCCTCATCCTGATTTTGTCTTTCCTTATTAATGACTACTATATCAAGATGGCGCGCGACATCATCTTCATAGTGATTAACGTATGGTTTGCCATCATATCGCTGAATCCACACCGCAATACCAAGAAGTTGCCTAAAGAGTTGAAGAAAAAAGACGAATACGACGAGGCCGCAAGTCAGGTCAAATACAGACTGACTCAAAAATACTGCTATGATATGGAGAAAAAGCTCATCGACATCATCAGGGAAAAGAAACTATATCTTGAAGAGCATCTAACCATGAACGATCTCACAGAGATCATGCGTGTCAACAAGAATTATATAAGTGAAGTCATAGCCAGAAGCGAATACCAGTCGTTTTACAAGCTCATCAACACCATGCGTATCGAGCACGCCTGTGAGCTTTTGAGAAACGATCCGACAGCCAAGCTCGAGCAGGTCGCCATGTCGTCAGGTTTCACTTCAGGAAGCTCATTCTCACAAGTTTTCAAGCGTTTGAAAGACATTTCTCCCAAGGAATATATCAATCATATACACGCAGAATAAAATTTTACACGCAAAATAAAAAAATACGTTTAGAGTAAAATTTTTTACACGCAAAATAAAATTAATTACTTCCAGAATAAAACGTTTTACACGCAGAATAAAGAGTATGTCAGCGCGATAATCTATTTTTGCAGCCGTTAAAGAATGCAATAAATGGACAAAAATTTTTTCGCTAACGACATAACAATGAAAACGAAGACAGACATTTTAGCGAGGAGGCTCGCAATGACCCTCCTCGCCATTTGTGTAGCAAGTATTGCTTGGGCACAACAACTCAACGGACTCGGCACTGAAAAAGATCCGTATCTCATCTCCAGCAGCGATGATTGGAAGATTTTCACCGACAAAATCAACAACGGTGAAAGCTCAGGCGATTTTTACAAACTGACCAAAGACATTACATTAGGTGTTGAGGGAAATCCGATCAACACAGTGGTAGGCAAATCGAAAGACATCATGTTCAATGGAACTTTCGACGGAGCTTATCATACTATTACTTTATATATGGAGCGTAAAAGTGATTATGCGGCTCCATTCGGCGTGACAAACGGCGCCACAATCAAGAATCTTAAAGTTGAAGGCACAATCATCTCAGACCATAAATTCGCAGGTGGTTTTGTGGGTTATGCCAACAATAAAAACAACAGCACAACATCTCTCACAAACTGTATCAGCAGCGTCCATATCATTTGCGACGATATCGTTCAAGGCACTGACGTCACAAGACCTTTCGACTGCACACACGGAGGTCTCGTAGGACAGAATGAATCTGGTACAATAAGATTTGTCAACTGCGTTTTTGACGGATGGATCAAAGATAGAAAAGAAAACAAAACAGCTAACAAATGTACAGGTTTCATCGGTTGGGTCAACAACAACGTCTATTATACAAACTGCGTCATGGCAGGAACAATTGACGTCAAACCTAATGATGGCAACCTTAAAAACAGCATGGCGACATTCCACAGACTCGCCGGCAACGCCAAACCTCATTTCATCGGCACCTCTTATTATATTAATGATTACACATACTCGGGCATGACTGTATATGGCACAGAAGCTCCGAAATCATTACCTGAAAACACTATCGCAAGAAAATATACAGTCGGAAAAGAAGATTTCTTCATTCCAACCGTCACTATAAATGAATTCAACCTCACTTTCAACGGATGGAAACTTGTTGAAGACATTGATTACATTCTTGACATCACAAGCGCCAACAACGCTCAAGAGGTCATCTTTACAGGAACTAATAACTACGGGGGTAATTATACATATTATATTAATGCATCTGTTTTCAACACCGAAGGTCGTTGGAATGATGCTTCAAATTGGGGTGACGAAGGTGTTCCTGCACCAGGTAGCAACATCGTCCTCAAAGCCAATGTTAACATCCCGAGCAGTTATACTGCAAACGCGGGTCACATCTTCATTAAAAACAATGCTGTAATCACTGTCGAAGACGGTGGTCAGCTCGTATGCCAGAATTCGGTGCCTGCCGTAATCAACAGGCGTATTGAAGCAGCTACAGCAGTCAATGAGGATCCGATCTACGGATGGTACGTCATTTCCTCTCCTATCGCTGACGCTCACATCATCGGGAACACCAACATCGTCACAGCAACCAATCCTGATTATGACTTCGACCTGCTTCGTTACAGCGAGAGCAGACACATGTGGGAGACATATCATTTCGCTTCGCATAACCATTTTAACAACATATTTGAAACCGGTCGCGGTTATCTCTATCGTAACGCAAACAACATGACAGCCAGCTTCACCGGCAAGGTCTATGTTGACGATGTCGAGTGCTATCTCTCTTACACACCCGGCAACGGCAAGATGGCAGGCTGGAATCTCATCGGAAACCCTTACTCACATGAGATCACAACGGATTACATGGAGATGAAGAATGTAAACGCTACCGGTTTCTACTTTTTGAATTATGACGGCACATGGACAAGCAGCCTCGCATCAGAAGCACACATCGCTCCTGCACAAGGCTTCCTCGTCAAGGCAACAGACAAAAACTCTGCCGTGTTCATGTCAAACCAGCCGAAAGCAAAAACTCGCGCTAACCACGACTTCATCGCTTTCACAGTGGCAAACAACGACTACGAAGACGTGACTTACGCTCTGTTTGACGAAGGCAACGGTCTCGAGAAACTCAGCCACCGCAACGATGCAGCACCTATGCTTTACATCGAGCAAAACGGCAATGACTACGCTATCGCAACCATGAGCGACGAGACGAAAGCTTTCTATCTCAGTTTCCAGGCACAGACAACTGGTATCTACAACTTGAGTATCAGTACTAAAGGTGAATTCAACTATTTCCATATCATCGACCGCCTGACTGGCGAAGATGTGGATATGCTTCTTGAAGACAATTATTCATTTATCGGCTCACCGAGCGACATCAACGCGCGTTTCATCGTTAAGCTCAGCTACCTTGCATGCGACAACATTGACAATGAGATCTTCGCATACCAAAGCGGCAGCGATATCATCGTGAGCGGCGAAGGCGAACTGCAAATCTTCGACATTATAGGAAGATTCGTTTCAGCCACACAGATCAACGGAATCGAGACTTTAAGCACATCATCATTAAAAGGTGTGTACATCCTCCGACTGACCGGTGATGAGACAAAGACACAGAAGATTGTAGTAAAGTAAAGATTAACTGATTAAAGAATAATTAAAAATAGAAGCAAAATGAAAAAGATATTATTTACAATAGCAATAGTGATTACAATGACAATGGGTGTCAACGCGCAACATGACGGTTTCTTTACAAATAATTACGAAGACAACGGTTTTCGTGGTTACGACACCCCAGGTGTTCCGACAGGAGTCGCCGGCAGTATTCTTGTAGACCAGGACGCGCCACTTGGAGCAGGATTGTTTATTTTGACAGCACTAGGAACAGGTTACGCACTATCAAAAAGAAGAAAATCATAGTTAATTAGTTTTATGTTAAGCAGTGGGGGCGCTATTTTTTCGGTGTCCCCACATTTTTTTGTCAAAATATTTGTTTATTAAAAAATTAAATTCTACCTTTGCCATCATCAATTTTTTGCAAAATAGGATTTATGAGTCAGAATATATCAAAACTTAGAAATATCGGTATCGCGGCGCATATCGATGCTGGAAAAACCACTGTTTCGGAACGTATACTTTTCTTCACAGGAGTAAACCGCAAGCTTGGCGAGACACACGACGGTCAGGCTACCATGGACTTCATGAAACAAGAGCAGGAACGCGGTATCACCATCGCGTCAGCGGCAATCACGGCACACTGGAATGACTATCAGATCAACCTTATCGACACCCCCGGCCACGTCGACTTTACAGTTGAAGTGGAGCGCTCGTTGCGTGTCATCGACGGCATGGTGGCTGTGTTCTGCGCCGTTGGAGGTGTACAGCCGCAAAGCGAGACCGTGTGGAACCAAGCGGATAAATACCGTGTGCCACGTCTGGCATTCGTAAACAAGATGGACCGTACAGGCGCGGATTTCAACGAGGTGGTGAACCAGATGAACAAATATCTCGGCGCCAACGCTGTGCCGCTGCATCTGCCGATAGGCGTGGAAAACGACTTTGAGGGCATGATTGACCTCGTCAGCATGAACTCTGTGATTTTCAAAGAAAAGGAACGTATCGTAGGTCCTATCCCAGAGAATATGATGGAACAGGCTCAAGCGGCGCGTCAGAACCTCATAGAGCACGTCGCCGACTTTGACGATGACATCGCTGAATTATACCTATCCGAGGAAGAGATTCCTCTCGACATGCTGAAATCTGCTATCCGTAAAGCTACCATCAAACTGATGATGGTGCCGGTGTTATGCGGTTCGGCATATAAAAACAAAGGTATCCAACTGCTGCTCGACGCTATCGTCGACTATCTCCCATCACCGAAAGATCTCGGAGCCATCATCGCTCACGACCCTTACGACGAGGAGAAGACTTGCCAGCGCAACCCTGTAGAGAGCGAACCTCTCTCAGCGTTAGCGTTCAAGCTCATCAACGACCCGTATGTCGGCCAGCAGACGTTCATCAGAGTGTTCAGCGGCAAGCTCACCAACGGAATGAGCGTTTACAACACCAACAAAGGCAAGAGCGAACGCATCGGTCGTATCTTCCGCATCAAGGCGAAGGAACGTGAGGAAATCCAAGAAGCCGGAGCAGGAGAGATTGTGGCACTCGTGGGTATGAAGATTACTCGAACCGGCGACACCTTATGCGACGAAAACGCTCCGTTGCTGCTTGAAAACATTCATATCCCGCCAGCGGTCATCGAGATGAAGGTAAACCTCGAAGACAAGAAAAACCGCAACAAACTCGGCGAGGCGTTGGCTAAGCTTTGCAACGAAGATCCGTCGTTCCGCGCTCATTTCGATGAAGAGACCGAAGAGACCATCATCGCAGGAATGGGCGATCTGCATCTCGAGATTATCGTAGACCGTCTCAAGGACGAGTTCAAGGTGCCGGTGACTGTCGGAGCGCCTTCAGTCTCATTCCGCGAGACCATCACCTCACAGTTTGAATGCAACTACCGTTTCGTGAAACAGACTGGTGGCAAGGGTCAGTTTGCACACACAGTGATACGTTTCGAGCCGAATCCGGGCAAGGGCTTCGAGTTCATGGATATCACCAAGGGCGGCGTGATCCCGAAAGAGTTCATACCTTCTGTTGAAAAAGGTCTGCAAGCCGCGATGAACAAAGGCCCGTTCGCCGGTTATCCTGTCGTTGACGTGAAATGCGTGCTCGTTGACGGTAGCTCCCACCCTGTCGACTCAAGCGATATGGCGTTCCAGCTCTGTGCGCAGATGTGTTTCAAGCAGGCGTTCATGAAGGCCAATCCTGTCCTTCTCGAGCCTATGATGAAGGTCGAGGTCAACACCCCTGACGATTATATCGGCAACGTGACAGGCGACCTCAACAAACGCCGCGGACGTATCGAGGCTATGCGCCGTTTCCGTAAAGGTTCGCAGAAACTCGACGCCTTCGTGCCGTTAATGGAGATGTTCGGCTACGCCACAGCCTTGAGAAACATCACATCAGGCCGTGCGAACTACTCTATGGAATTCCACAACTACTCCCCGATGCCGAAAGACAAACAGGAGGAGATTGTTAAGGAGAGAAACGAGAAATAAGTTGATCAGTTAATCAGTTGATCAGTTACAACTTCAGCGATATCTTTAACCGCCACTGGTGATTTCTTGGCGAATGTCTTAAGGCACAACGGACAAGCTGTGACGATTTCATCAGGATGGTTGTACATCAGATCATCAAGAGAATTTGCTGTTATTTCGTCACGTTCCTGCTGAGTGAGGTTGAAACTGCCCAAGCTTCCGCCGCAGCAGATGCTAAGTTCTTTTTCAGATTTAGCCTTACGCAGATTGCCGACGTTTTCAAGCACTTCGCGAGGTTCGTCGTACACTCCGAAAGCTCTGCCTAGCTCGCACGGATCGTGGTACACATAGTTCACATCGCCTTTGTTGACCTTCAGCTTGCCATTTTTGATAAGTTCGTTGATATACTGCGTATGATGCTGAATCTCAATGCCTTCTAGATGATATTCATCCTTGAAGACCTTATAACAAATAGGGCACGAAAGCACCAGTTTTTTAGCCCCTGATTTCTTAATCAACTCGGTGTTTTTCGCAATCATGGCTTGCGCTTCAGTGACTTTTCCGCTGAGCATCATCGGGCGTCCGCAACAAATGCCGCCGTCTTTGTCAAGAAACTCGTACTCCTCGCCTGCCGCCTCCATGATTTGCTTCATCGAACGCATGATTTTTGGAGTAAGTTGGGTCATGCAGCCGGCGAAATATATGACTTGGGGCTCAGTGACGGAGATTTCTCCACTTCGCTGCGCTTCGGTCGAAATGACGTCGAAGTATGAATGGTCGCAAATAATATTATAAGGTATGGCGGCTCTCTGACTGAATTTGATGTCGCATGACTCGATGCTGACAGGACAAACCATCACGCATTTACCGCACATCAGGCAGGTCTCGGCAATGCGCTTGGCCTCCGCATCATCAGCGTTTCTTAGCTTTTTCATGAAATACGCTGAGGTGTTGCCGCTCTTTTTGTCATTCACACTCATCGGACAGGCATCGATACACAGACCGCAGCTCGGGCAAGAGTAAATCTGCGCCAAAGCGTAGCCCTTGCGAGGCTCACGGGCATTCAAGCCTGCGTGACGCATCAAGATAAACAGCGCCTCTGTCGGTATATGCATATATCTTGTGAACGGCAGCATGCACATGAAAATCATCAGATCGATGGAATAAAGCCACCAAAATACCATGATGTCGGTTTTCTCGGCAATCAAGCGGAACGGGAAGATGGTCCACAAAGCGAAACGGATCATGTTGTCTGCGAAACCGAACTTCGTGACATGCTTCACTCCCACTACTCCCGAATAAACCTTCTTTACCACCGCAATGAAAATACCAGTTATTATCATTATCAGGAAGAAATCCATCAAGAATGCGAAAACCGGTGTCTCTTCAGCGAAATGCTTGTAGAAAATCGGATAATAGAAGTTGGTGAATGTGCGCGCAAAGCCTTCAACTTCAACACCTTCAAGCGGTTTCAAGGTAAATAGCATCACGTGACCGATCACAATAATCATGAACCAGCCAAAAGCGATGGCGGAGTGCATATAACCGAGTATCGGGTTGCGTTTCCAGATCTTCACATGGAAAAGACAGTCGCCGAACAGGTCACGGATGTTAGCCCAAGCTGTCTTAGGCGTAACCAACGAGCGCAAAAACTTCTGTCTGTCGTCTTTCGGTAGCTGCGAAATAACTCTGACCAGCCCCACGAGGCAGTACGTCAGCACGAAAGCCATGCCGAGCACGAAGGGGAGCACAAATGGATGGAAAATATACTGGTTCATCGTGTAATATCTAACAAAATCTTACGAATATTGATGCCGCGCGGACAAACGAGTGTGCATTTTCCGCAGAGCATGCAATGTTGAATCATTTTCTTGGCTTCGGCTTCCTTGCCTCTCTGAAGCATCAGAAGCAAGCGGCGGAAGCTCATCTCGGTGAAGTTGCCCGCAGTGCATGTCGCTGTGCACGAGCCACAGGCGATGCAGGTGTTGACATCAGGATTGGTCTCCTTAAGACGGTTGAATGTCGTCAGATCGACACTGTCCATCTTGACATGCGAGCTTGGTGATAAACAAAATCCGAAATCCATAACTACTTGTTGTTTATGTAGTTAAACACTTCCACCGCCACGGAGCGTGCCTCCGCTATTGTGTCTGGCAGCGACTTCGGGGCGGTACAGGTACCGGCTACGAAAACACCGTCTTTTGCAGTGCCGTTCATACCGAGATAGGTATCCTTAATCTGCATGAAACCGTCGTTGTTGTTAGCGATTCCAAGTTGTTGCTGAATCTTGTCGATACTCTTGGCCTTCTCCATGCTGCACATCAAAACGAGCAGATCGAGCGTCATCTTCAGCGGTTTGCCGAACAAAGTATCCTCTGCCTTGATGACAAGACGGCCGTCCATGTCTTCAGACACCTCGCAAACACGTCCGCGGATGCATTTCACGTCAAAATCTTTCTGAGTGCGCAGATAAAGGTCTTCATAACCCGGACCGAACATACGCAAATCCATGTAGAATGTGTAAACTTCGGCATTTGGAAACACTTCCTTCATCTCGCAGGCCTGTTTCAATGCCGTAGTGCAACACACCTTCGAGCAATAAGTGTTGCCGACCTTCACGTCACGGGCGCCGACGCAGTGCACAAAACCTATCTTTTTCGGGTTGCCGATACGTTCGTCTTTGCCTGTACGGAAAAACTTCTCGAGTTCGAGGCTGGTTATCACGTTATTATAAATGCCGTAACCATATTCCTGCTTTCTCTCAGCCTTGAAAAGGTCGAAACCTGTCGCAAGCACAACTGCCTTCGCATCAATGGTTGCATTATCGCTTAAAGTTGCTTTAAAACCATCTGTATCCCGTTTAATATCAGCGACTTCGGTATTCAGACGCACATCAACGCCTTTCACATTATCGAGCATCTGCCCTACTACGTCTTTGGCCGGATGAAATGCTGGGAAAAGCCTGTCCCACTGAGCGATATGTCCGCCAAGTTTCTCACTTTTTTCAACAATAATCGGTGTCAGCCCCATTTTTTGCAGCTGAGTTGCGGCTTCAATACCGGCTGCTCCACCTCCAATAATCAAAATATTTTCTTTCATAACGTTGATTTTCAAACTGATTTAATACACGACGGGCACATCGGCTGACCAAGGTCTTTGCCGTTCAATCCTTGATATTTTTTCTTCGGATCGTATGGGATTCCCATCTTCTCGAGCAACGGCTCAATAGCGACCTGATGCATCTGCAAACCGAGATCCCACGGATCGTAACCCATCACCAAGCCAGCCACTTCCTCGTAAGTCAAAGCTGGAATGCCGTAGCCGTTTTTTCCGTAGGTCTTGCCAGTCTGCTCAGCTATGACGTATTGCCATCTGTCGAGGAAATAAGGGCATCCCGGACAGTTGGTGATAATCATATCCGGCTCGTAAGGCTCCATCGACTCGAATTTTTTATGCGTATTCGACTCGGAATATCCTCTGTTGGCCTGAACGAAATACTGACGGAATCCGAATCCGCAGCATTGACGGCGTTCAGGGTAATCGACAACCTCACCGCCCCATGCCTCAATCATTCCGACTAAAACATGCGGATATTCAGCGCCACCGAAACCCTTCGAAGGGAACATTTTCGAATAATGGCATCCGATATGCTCGACCACCTTCAAAGGCTTGCCAGTCTTGACGTTCACAAGCGGAAACTTCATCTGTTTGGCAATCTCAAACCTGAATTTATAGATTATATCACTCGCATGAGCCAAATATTTTGGTTTCGCGAACTCTTTCTTGCAGGAATCCCACAGATATTGGCGTATTTTCGCCTCGAGCTCCGGATATTCGTGCCACGTCTCGAGTGTCTCAGTATAGCATCCGAACGAGGTGATGCACGAGCAGACATAATTCTCGTATCCGCTCTCATGCATCAAGGCGAACTGACGGGCAATGATGGTCATAGCCGTCTCCTGAGGAATGGTGTCGCTGTGATAGGCAATGCCGCCGCAGGTTGTATGATATGGGTTCTCGTAAAAATCTTTGCCAAGTTTATTTCTGGTAATGTCAAGGAAAGTCACCTCCGAACCAGGCCAAAACGCCTGACGGATGCAGCTTCTCACATAAAAATAATGGTCATCGGGAATGTCTTTCTGATAATCCGCCCAAATCTTCTGTTTTCCTTCAATAATCATTGTCTAATGGTTTAAATGTTTTTCCCAATCGTTTTCAGTATAAACTTTCATGAAATATTCCTCATCGGTGAGGTTTTCCTTGACAGCCTCTTCGTGAGCATCGCCAAGCACCTGTTCCATGAGCTCTGTGGCGCCTGTCACATCGAAGATATTCTTCAGCTGGTCGAGGCTTTCCTTCGGAATCTTACGCAATCCGCCAGGACCGTCGCCGTCGAGATTCGAACCCATTCTGGCGTGCAAATCATCAAGATTATCGTTAATCCACTTGCCGACAGGACCGAATTCCTTATGCGTCTCATAGTCGAAAGTGCGCGGATAAACGCAATAACCGTAATTTAAAATATTGGAACACAAGTCTTTAACAACAACATATTGTTGACGACCTTTCTCTGATTGCATGTAAAGTCCGCTTCGCATCGAGAGTTTGCGCAACGCCATGATAACCAAACCAGGAGCATTGGCACGCGGACAGCGAGTCACGCACGACATGCATTCGCCGCAATACCAGATAGTGTCGCTTTTCAGCAAATCTTCCATATCATCCTCGTTTTTGCGAGCCACAATGTTCACTATGTTTTTCGGATTGTATTTGTAAAACTCCGCTGCCGGACAAACCGCGGTGCACACTCCACAGTTCATACACGCCTTCATCCCCTCTTTTATCCTGTAATCCTTATATAATTCCTCTACAAGATGTCCTTTAAACCTATATTCCATAAAAGTAAATTAGTATATAGTAAATCATTTTACTAACAAATTGCAAAAATAGCAAATTTTTATATCACAAAACTATTTAGTAAAAATTTTTACTAATTTTTTTATTTATTTTTGAAATTGTATTTCATAATAATTTATTTTTGCAAGTTGAAAAATATTTTTTAATCAAAAATTCTACAAAAAAATGTGCGGAATAGTAGCATATATTGGTAAAAGAGACGCTTATCCGATTTTGATAAACGGCTTGAAACGTCTTGAATATCGTGGTTATGACAGCGCTGGATTGGCATTACTCAACGCTAATAACGAACTTAATGTTTATAAGACAAAGGGAAAAGTGTCTGATTTAGAGGACTTTGCAAAAAATAAAGATGTCAGCGGACATATAGGTATCGCTCACACTCGCTGGGCTACTCATGGCGAGCCTAACGACATCAACGCGCATCCGCACTTGTCGCGTTCAGGTAATATCGCTTTGATTCATAACGGAATCATCGAGAATTATCTCACCGTAAAGAAAGAATTGGAAAAACGAGGTTATCAGTTTCATTCAAGCACCGACACTGAGGTTTTGGTGAATCTCATTGAAGATGTGCAAATCACACAGAAAGTCGACCTGTTCGAGGCTACACGTATCGCCCTCAACCACGTCAATGGCGCTTATGCCATCGCTTTGATTGAGAAAGGTCATCCTGACACCCTGATTGCAGCGCGTAAAGGCAGTCCGATGGTTGTCGGTATCGGTGACGGCGAGTTTTTCATCGCATCCGACGCCACACCTATCGTCGGCATGACATCTCAGGTAGTTTACATTGAGAATGAAGAAGTTGTGAAGGTGAAGCTTGGCGAGGACTTGAAACTCAAAACCATAGACGACGTTGAGATGACACCTTATATTCAGGAGTTGCAGCTGAATCTCGAGTCAATCGAGAAAGGCGGCTTCGACCATTTCATGCTGAAGGAGATCTACGAGCAGCCGACAACAGTCCGCGACACCATGCGTGGACGTTTGCACGCGGATCTTGGAAAGATAACATTAGGCGGAATATTCGACTATGAGAAGAAGATCCTCAACGCACGCAATATCATCATCGTGGCTTGCGGCACCTCATGGCACGCCGCTCTCGTCGGCAGCTACCTCATCGAGGTGTACGCCGGCATCCGTGTGAAAGTGGAATACGCATCAGAGTTCCGTTATCGTGAGCCTGTCATCTTCCCTGACGACGTGGTCATCGCCATCTCGCAATCCGGTGAGACAGCGGATACCCTCGCCGCCATTGAGATAGCGAAGAAAAAAGGCGCAACTGTCCTGGGCATCTGCAACGTCATCGGATCGTCAATATCACGTGCCACCGACGCTGGCATCTACACCCACGCAGGTCCGGAAATCGGCGTCGCCTCAACTAAGGCATTCACGGCACAAGTGGCTGTGTTGACAATGCTCGCCATCCATCTCGCGGAACTCAACGGCCATCTGCCGAAATCAAAGATCATGGAGCTCATCCACGAACTCGACATGATTCCTGAGAAGATCCAGACAACACTGGAACGCAGCGGCATCGTTAAAGATATAGCGGAAGAGATGAAAGACTGCCACAACGCCATTTATCTAGGCCGTCTGCAGAACTTCCCTGTCGCCCTCGAAGGCGCTTTGAAGCTGAAAGAGATTTCATACATCCACGCCGAAGGTTACCCTGCGGCAGAAATGAAGCATGGCCCTATCGCATTGATAGACAAAGACATGCCTGTAATCTTCATCGCGACGAATAAATCTACTTACGAGAAAGTTGTGTCGAACGTTCAGGAAGTTAAGGCTCGTCACGGTAAGATCATCAGCGTGGTGACTGAAGGCGACGTGTTGGTGAAAGAGATGTCGGATTACGTCATCGAAATCCCTGACACTGAATGCACTTACGCTCCGTTGCTGGCGACCATCCCGCTGCAGCTCCTCGCCTACTACATCGCCGTGAAACGCGGCTGCAACGTCGACCAACCTCGTAACTTGGCCAAATCTGTCACTGTGGAATAATGAATGAAGAAGTTACTCCTTATTATATTAATGCTTGCCTCAATGGGAGCTTTTTCGCAACAAACCGTTGTGAAAGGCAAGGTCGTTGATATTGAGTCAGGAGAAACTTTACCATATGCCAACATCTCGTATGTCGTTGACGGTCAAACATTTGGCACTGCCAGCGATATCAATGGAATGTATCGTCTCGAGTCAGACAAGATTTTCGACTACGTGACATTCGAATATGCCGGATACAAGCCTTACAAAGTGAAAATCAAGCGTTTCACGACCCAGACCGTCGTCGCGAAAATGGAATCGATGTCGATAACGCTGCCGAAAGCGGAAATCAAGGCGAAACGAAGGATCAAGGAGCGTTACAGGCGCAAAGGCAACCCCGCGGTGGAACTCATCAAAAAAGTGCAGAGAAACGCCGAGCGTAACAGCCTTAACGGCTTCGACTATTATCAATATGACGAATATTCAAAGCTCGAACTGGGTCCGTCAAACCTCAGCGACAGCTTGGCGACAAAGGGTTACATGAAAAGCGTTGCCTTTGTATGCGACAATATGCGCCCATCAGAGCTTACCGGCAGAAACTACCTCTCGATGTATTTTGTGGAGACTTTGTCGAAGACTTTTTATCGAAAAGAACCGCACTTCATCACGACAGAAGTCACAGATTCCAAAGACGTGCTGATCAGCAAATTCCTCGATTTCACATCAATGGAATCGGTCATCGACAACTGGATAGGCTTCGTCGACGTGTACCAACGAAACATCAATCTGTTCAACAACGAATACACCTCACCGATGTCACCTCTGGCGGTTACGTTCTATCATTTTTATATTGTAGACACCGTCAACTATGAGAATGAAAACTGCATAGTTCTGTCGTTCACGCCTGCCAACCAGATGGATATGGGTCTTTGCGGAAGTCTCTGGATCACCAACGACACCTCATATATGGTGAAAAAAGTGCAACTGCAGATCCCGAAGCATTCGGGCACCAATTTCGTTGAGGCGATGATGTTTGAGCAGGAATACAAAAATGTCGGCGAAGTGATGATGCCTACGCATTACAACCTGGTGGCGGACATCTTTTATCTTGGAATAGCCTTGCACGGCAGGCGTTCCGGCGTATTCTCGAATATAGAGATAAACAAGCCGATGCCGAAGGATTTCTATGCCAACAAACCCGAAAAGACAAGAAGCAAGGGCTTCTACGACCATCGTGATGACGAGAACTATTGGCAGGAACGCCGCACCGACAGCCTGACAAAACATGAGAAACGCATTGCAGAGGATAACGAACGTCTGAAAAAAGTTTGGACATACCGTCTTATGGCCGGCACAGCATTCGCCATCGGATACAATTACATCGACTGCGGCCCGATCGACATAGGACCTGTTTTTAATATGCTGAGTCACAACGAGATAGAAGGCTGGCGATTACGTTTCGGAGCAAAGACAAACACACGCTTTCACAAGCACATCTTCCTCGAAGGCTACGTGGCATATGGCATAAAAGATGAAAAAATCAAATATCGCGGGCAGCTGATGTACTCGTTTAACGATAAGGTCAATAATCAGTGGGAATTCCCGATGAACCTGCTGACATTGTCTTATCAGCACGACCTTGACATTCCGGGCAAAAGCATCTTCGGACGCAATATTAAAGACGATCATGACCGTCTAGGAAGGTCGTTTTCACGTCTTGGCAACAAAAAAATGGTCTTTTCGGACAAATTCAGATTAATTTACGATTACGAGACAAAAAACCAGACTGGATATAAGTTATTCATTGAGTATCAAGAACAAAGGCCTGTCGGAGACCTAATCTACGAGACCAACGGAGGCAAGATTTACAATCCGTTCACCACCAATGCCGTAGGTTTCGAGATTCGTTTCGCGCGTAATGAGAAAGTTTATCAGATTCATCAATACCGCAGGCCTCTCGCAAGCTCTGTAGATCCTGTATTCACTATAGGATACAGCTATGGAGGCAAGATTCTCGGCTCTGACTACGAATACCATAAAATCCAGGCAATGGTGAGTAAACGCTGGTTCTTCAGCGTGTTAGGCGTCGCCGACATCAGCATCACCGGCGGCTCGGTTTTAGGCACCGTGCCTTACCCTCTCCTCTTCGTACACCGCGCCAACCAAGGCGTTTACTACGATGATTTTGGCTTCAACCTCATGAATTATTACGAGTTCGTAAGCCAATATTATGTTCAAGGTATGTTCGACTATAACTTTAACGGATTCATTCTCAACAGAATACCACTCATCGGCAGGCTTAAGCTTCGTGAAGTGCTGTCAGTAAAGGCTGTTTGGGGCGGCATCTCCGACCAATGCAACCCTGCGAACGGCAATGAGAGTCTTTTCAAATTCCCTACCGCTCCTGACGGAACTGTCCACACATACACTTTGGAAAAAGAACCTTACGTAGAAGGAGGAATCGGTATCGCTAACATATTCAGTATCTTGAGGATAGACTACGTGCGCCGATTCAATTATCTCGACCATCCGGAGGTCGACAAATGGGGAATTTTCTTTTCCTTGAAAGTAAAATTCTAAATTATTATATCTTCCAGCTTCACTTTCGGCACGTAATGCACGCCGTCGATGCGGAAGTATGCGCGGCTTTCGTCAACAGAAACCGGTTTCAGCTTGATGTTTTCAGCGCCCTTGCCCACAGCCAATATAGCCAACGGCTCATGTTTCAAACCGAAATGCCCGACGAGATTCACTTTGTTGAATGCGCAAATCATGACACAGTTCAGACCCATCTCAGTGGCTTTCAATGCCATACTCTGAAGCGATATTCCGAGGTCGATGTCAATGATTTTCGTTTCCGGCGCAGAGGTACATACAATGATAAACGCCTCAGGCTCAGTGCCTTCGTATGGCAGATGCAACTCAGGAAGCATACCGCCCAACTTGATGTTGCTCAAGACGAAATCGGCGTCATCGCCTTTGGTCACGAGCTTGAAACGCAGCACCTGCTGGTTCTTCCCCGATGCGATTTTCGTGTTCACGTTCACAATGCGTCTCAGCATGTCGTTTGTCACCACAAAATCTTTTTTGTAGCCGCGATAGCTGCGGTTTTTCTCAAACAAAGCATCCAATGAAACATGCTTACTCGTTGATTTTCTTGAACTTGAAGAGAACTCTTCCATTCGCTTTTCTAAATATCCGTCTGCCATAAAAGTGTAGAGTTTAACATTGCAAATTTATGAAATAATTCTAAATGTTATACATTTTTAATGTCATTTGCAGAAATGCGACCTATCACAGGGTACTGTTGAGCATTTCGAAAATGGTATTAAAAATGCCATCCAAAATCTTTGTTAATTGTGATTTATTTGTATTTTTGCAAATCAAATTAGTCATAATGACTTTAAAAAAGTACATATTAATCTTAGTACTGATTTTTACTGCAGTTTCTGCGAAATCTCAGGTTTTCAGTGTGAAGGGCACTGTGCTTGATAGCGTTACAAAGCAGAAATTGGCATTCGTAAATATTATTATAAATGATGACGGCACGTTCGGAACAACCTCCGATATCGATGGCAATTTCCAAATCTCAAGCAAAAAAGAGATTAAAACCCTGACGTTTTCTTACGTAGGATTTAAGAAAAAAACCGTCAGTATTGAACATTTCAACAAAAAATCGAATACTGTAAAATTATCACCAATCAGTTATAAACTAGATGAAGTGGTGTTTTACGCAGGCGAGAATCCAGCGCACAGAATCATCGACAGTGTTGTGAAAAACCGCCATCACAACAACCCCGAAGCGCTTGATTATTACTCATATACGATTTACGACCGCATGGTCTTCACCGTCGACACCACCGAGGTCAACGACTCCATTTTTGTGGATTTTGGCAAACTCTGGCGCGACAATGACCTCATGGTGATGGAGACAGTCTCTGACATTTTTCATAAAAAACCGAACAAAAACAAGCGCGAAATCAAAGCAAACATCGTGTCAGGATTGAAAAACCCGATGTATTTTTATGTTCTTGACGGTATGCAAAGCTATCATTTTTATGATGAATTCATCACCGTTTATGATAAAAACTACGTCAACCCCATCACGCCAGGCAGCAAATCACGTTATTTCTTCGGTCTTGAGTCGGTGATGCCTACCGCTTCGGGCGACTCCTTATATATAATATCGTTCAAGCCGCGTCGTGGCGCAACTTTCGACGCCCTCAAAGGCATGATGACCATCACTTCCGACGGTTGGGCAATCGTCAACGTGAAAGCCGAAGCCGCCGACAAATCGAACACTCTTGATGTTAAAATTCAACAACTTTACTCGAAAATCAATGATTCCGTGTGGTTCCCGGTGCAGCTAAATACCGACATCATATTTTTGAGAATGTACGCGTACAACGGCTCTATGGCGATTGGCGTCGGAAATCCGGAACTCACCAACACCTCGCTAAACGGCATCGGGAAAAGCTATATTTCAAATATCAACATCACCCAACCAATTGATAATAATAAGTTTGGCTCAACCGACATCGACCTTGCCGAAGACTCGGGCATGAAAGACGAAGTTTATTGGAAGTATTATCGCAACGACAGCCTGAATCAAAGAATAATAAACACTTATAAGCTTGTCGACACCATAATGGAAGACGCCGGCATCGACCTTGACAACCTCATGAATGCCACCACCAGCATCCTCAAGGACGGCTCCATTCCGTGGGGAAAATTCAATATCGGACTTAACGATTTGATGAATTACAACCTTGCGGACAAATTTTACCTCGGACTTGGTCTCACAACTAATGAACGTTTGTCGAAACATTTAAGATTTGGCGGCTATTTCGGTTATTGGTTCGGCTCGAAACATTCCAACTATGGCGGCGATATCGAGATAAAGTTCAACCGTCGGCAGGATTTCGGCCTGAGGCTCAATTTCGACCACAAATATCAGGCATTCGGCGTATACGGATTCATGAACAATCCTAACAATCCTCTCAACGAAAGCAATTACAAGTATTTTTACGTCAAGTGGACCACGTTGAACACCACCGCGGCAGCCGAAATCTCCACCCGATTCGCCAAGGTTTGCAAGGCTTTTGTGATGTTCAGCCTCAGCGACAAGGAGTTTGACGCCGTAAAATCACGAATCACCGCTCTTGATTTCAAAGTCAGGATAGCGCCGGGTGAACGTTATATGCTCACACCAAAAGGGCTGGCCACCGTTACTCCAGGCGAGCCTGTGATATGGCTCTCATACCAGAAAGGGCTCAAAAACGTGTTGGACTGCCCGTTCAACTTCGACAAGATTCAGGCGCAGCTAACTTATTCATGGTTAACACGTTACCTCGGAAAATCATCTGTTACGCTACAAGCAGGATACGTATTCGGTGATGCGCCTGCATTCGAAAACTTCGACATCATGGGCAGTTTTGTCAACTTCGGTCTGTATGCCACCGAAAGTTTCGCAACTATGCGTCCTAACGAGTTCATCTGCGATCAATTTGCCTTGCTTTTCTTTACGCATAATTTCGGCAAGTTCTTCAAAACCAGACATTTCAACCCTGAATTCATTATTGTCACTAACATAGGATGGGGAAATCCCGGCATGAAAGACGGTTTCTACGAAAGTGGTCTTGTTATAGATAACTTATTGAAAATCAGCACTGCCAAGATTGGATTCGGCACATATTACCGTTATGGAGGCAACTCGTTCGACAAAATAGAAGACAACTTCGCCTTCAAACTGAAACTCGCGCTTGCGTTATAAAGTTTTGTAATACTCAATCAAACCATCCATCGGGTTTTTAATGATTTTTGAGCATTTAATTCCATGATTTTCAAGCACTTGTAAAAGTATGCTTTGAAATGTAAACGCGATGGAGCCAACGAAACCCACCATGCCGACCGCCTCTTCGAGATCTGCGTGAGGTATTAAATAATCTTTAATAAATACTTCAAAACAACCACCAACCAGTTTTACAATATATTGATTCTCAATATTTTCCATTGCAAACATTGCAAACTCTGCCAGAAATCTCGACGGCTGCTCCCCTTGATAAACCTTCTTCAAAAACGTCTCACGATCCAAATGATATTTCTCGTCAAACTTCGTTCTCAAATATTCCGGCATGATTCCCAAGAAATAATCGTGCACGATGCGCTTTCCAATATGGCAGCCACTCCCCTCGTCACCTATCATAAACCCAAGAGAAGCAACACTTTGCGTAATATTTTCACCATCATAAACGCATGCGTTTGAACCCGTTCCTAAAATACATGCAACGCCGGGATTTTTTTTGAAAAGCGCATGACAAGCCGCCAAAGTATCGGGATAGACCTCTGACTTGGCTTTGGCGTAAAATCTGCTTAGCATTAACTTGATCTTAAGCTGATTTCCATTGCCGCCACAGCCCGAACCATAAAAATAAATATTGCTAACTTCCTGATTATCAATAGTATTTATTGCGTCACCAATTATTGAATTCATCGTGTCATTATCAGTGAAATTAGGATTAAAACCATTGGTAATAAAACGCTTGACAACATTTTCACCATTCAGGAGAGCCCATTCGGCTTTTGTCGAGCCGCAGTCACAAATCAGTATCATTTTGAAATTTTTTGCAAAGTTAAAAAAAACTTCATACCTATTAATATATTTACTACATTTGCACTGCAAAATAATGTTTAACTTAATATTTGCGTAGCTAATTCATATCACTATGGGAAGAAGTATGAGAAAATGGCGTGTTGAGGACTCAGCTGAGCTCTACAACATCAATAACTGGGGCATTAACTATTTCTCTATCAATGAGAAAGGCAACGTGGTGGTGACGCCGCGTGAAGGCTGTGCCTCCGTTGACCTTCGTGAACTTGTCGACGAGCTTCAGCTCCGTGACGTGTCGGCTCCTATGCTGATCCGTTTCCCTGACATCATCGACACTCGTATCGAAAAGATCGATTCCTGCTTCAAGGAAGCCGCCAAGGAATACGATTACAAAGGCAAGAATTTCATAGTTTTCCCTATTAAAGTCAACCAGATGCGCCCCGTGGTCGAGGAAATCGTCAGCCACGGCAAAAAATTCAACATCGGTTTGGAAGCAGGCTCCAAGCCTGAGCTTCACGCTATTATAGCGTCAAACACTGATAGTGAATCACTTATCATCTGCAATGGCTACAAAGACGAGAGTTTCATCGAGTTGGCATTGCTCGCCCAGAAGATGGGCCGCACCATCATCATCGTAGTTGAGAAGATGAACGAACTCCGCCTCATAGCCAAGCTGTCGAAACAGCTGAAAGTGACACCAAAGATTGGTATCCGCATCAAGTTGGCAAGCTCTGGCGCTGGCAAATGGGAAGATTCCGGCGGTGACGCTTCAAAATTCGGCCTCTCCTCGTCAGAATTGCTCGAAGCCCTTGAATATCTTGAGAAAAACAACATGATGGAGTGTCTCAAGCTGGTGCATTATCACATCGGCAGTCAGGTTACAAAAATCAGAAGCATAAAAATCGCCTTGAAAGAAGCAGCCCAGTTCTATGTGCAGCTTCATAAAATGGGCTTTAACGTTGAATTTGTTGACGTTGGCGGCGGACTTGGTGTCGATTACGACGGCACACACTCAGCCAACAGCGCCAGTTCTGTCAACTATTCTATTCAGGAGTATGTCAACGACGCTATCTTCTCCATCGTCGACGCATGTGACAAAAACGGCCTAAAGCATCCTAACGTCATCAACGAGTCGGGACGCGCTCTGACAGCACACCACTCGGTTTTGATCATGGAAGTCTTGGAAACCGCGTCACTTCCGACATGGAATGACGACGAGGAAAAAGTTGAACCAGATGATCATGAGCTCATCCACGACCTGTATGAAACTTGGGACAACCTCACCAGCAAACAGTCGTCGATGCTTGAGACATGGCACGATGCGCAGGAAATCCGCGAGGAAGCCCTCGACCGCTTCAATATGGGTCTGCTCGACCTCAAGACAAGAGCAAAAATTGAACGCCTATTCTGGTCTATTGCAATGGAAATCAACCAGTTAGCATCACAACAAAAGCGTGTGCCTGATGAGCTTCTCGCACTGCCGAAACTGTTGGCCGACAAATATTTCTGCAACTTCTCAATGTTCCAGTCGCTGCCTGACGCTTGGGCTATCGACCAAGTGTTCCCTGTCATGCCGATACATCGTCTCAACGAGTATCCCGACAGACAGGCGACAGTGCAAGACATCACCTGCGACTCTGACGGCAAGATGACTACTTACGTAACCGGTCACAGCTTGTCGCACAACCTTCCGGTGCATTCTCTCACCAAGAACGAGCCGTATTATATAGGTGTGTTCCTCGTGGGCGCTTATCAGGAGATTCTGGGCGATATGCACAACCTCTTCGGCGACACCAACGCCGTCCACGTCAGCGTTGACGAGAAAGGCTATTACATTGACCAACTCATTGACGGTGAAACAGTTGCTGAGGTTTTGGAATACGTTCAATACAGTCCCAAGAAGCTCGTCCGTACCGTCGAGTCATGGGTTACGAGCTGCGTTAAAGCAGGAAAAATCACTGTTGAAGAAGGTAAAGAATTTTTATCTAATTATCGATCAGGTCTTTACGGATATACATATCTGGAATAAAGTTTGGAGTTATTTACAATCCACTTGTTATCTATTTTTGTAAGTTCAATCAAGTTTATTTTAACTAATTGACAATGAAATTTTTTTATAGATTTTTACGATGCGCCGCTCTGATGGTCATGATGATGCCTTTAATGGTGTTGGGACAGATTACCCCTACAACCGACACCAATGGAAACGGCACAATTGAAGATAATGAGAAAAATCTCTATCTGATTCAGACGAATCAGTTCGAGAGTTTCTATATAGCGCCTAATGGTAGCAATCTTAATACCGCGAACCTTCCTCACGCTAGTATGCTGTGGTATTTTTTGGAAGCGGAGAATGATAATGGCACACAATACTACTACATTATCAATAATTCCACCAATAAATACATGTGCCACGGTGGTGGTACATCAAACACCACAGATAGCAGAGGTGTCACGCTAGTTGACAAGGATGCGTCCAATGAGGAGAGATGTAAGTTCAAATTTGTTGAAGACAGCTCTAATGGAACGGACGGTTTTTACAATATAGATGTTAAAGGTAATCCCACTTATTTTGCATTGAACAAACAAAGTGGTAATGTATCCACTAATAATATCAGATTGACTGATATCACATACGTTCATAACACAAACTCCAAATGGAAGTTTATTCCTTACGATGGGACTTTAGTTTGGCCAAATCCACCATTTACTGTATCAACAGATATAGTTAAGCATTACTATAAGATACATAACAAGAATGCTAATACATACTATATTTCCACAAACCCTTCCACAAGTAAGGTAACATACTCCAGCACGGAAAGCGATGATATGACTTGGTATTTCAAAGAGGCTCCTTCCGGTGGCTTGATGAAATACTATTACATCATTAATCCAGCATCTGGAGACAAATACATGTACTTTGACGGAGACACAGGTACCGGTAATCAAACCAATGTAATAAGTATAAAAGGCATAAACGAAGCCAATGTCGAAACTGACAGATTCATGTTTGTCATTGTGCAAGCAGCAGTAGTAGGTATTAATGATGCTCCAATAGATGGCTATTATATGATTGTTCCAAAGTTGTTAATTGACAACTTGTGGAGCAGCAACAGTCTTGGAAGCACCTCACCGTCAAACGGCAGTAATATGGGAATCATACCAGGTAGAGGTGCTGACGTTTACTCGCATTGGTCTTTCGAGGCAACGAATGATTGCTCGACACCTACAATCACTTATTCAAGCGCAACAGGTAAAATAACTATCACTACTATTCCAGTTGATGCTGATATCCATTATACAACAAACGGAGATGAGCCATCCTCCAATGTTGGAGAACTCTATAATGATCCGTTTGTGGTATCTTCTCCAGTGACCATCAAGGCCATTGCCACCAAAACAGGTTTTTCTGATTCAGGGATAGCGACGAAATCTTTCGATCAAGTTGCCACACCTGATTTTGAAATGACAGACGATGGAACAGTAAGGCTGACTTGTGACACTGACGGAGCTAGCATCTATTATGAGATGGGCTCCACACCAAGCGATCCCACCACATCCAGCACACATTATGCTGGTTTTATCAAAAATGCAGCTGGTCAACATATCAAAGCCATTGCGGTGAAAGATGGGTTGATAAATTCCGCCATATTGGAAACCGAACAGATTACATTTACCTGCGCCACACCAGTCATCAGAAAGACTTCGCCCACAACTTTTTCCATCATATGCAGTTTTCCTACCAGCGGAGTCACTATCCGATACAACAAAGGAATCAATCCTGATGACCCTACACCAGAATCAGGTACCATATATAACGGCCCCGTGACTTTCAATGAGTCTGAAACCGTCAAAGCCATCGCTTATGCTACGAATTATACCCCTTCCGATGTGGTGACATGGCCTCATGATTACTCACAGGATTATCTGACATTCAGAGTATTGACTGGTGGTACAATTGGATGGAAAGCTTATGGAAGTCTTACCAAAACAATTCAATATAGTATAAATGATGGAGATTGGACTGTTTGGACATCCACTTCTGATGGAGCAACTATTTCCGTTCAAGCAGGAAATATTGTAAGACTTAGAGGAACTGCGTATCCGTATGCTACAAGTAACAGTGCATACTCCGGATTCGAAGGTGGGACTGCCACGTATGAAATTGAAGGCAATATCCATAGCTTGATATACGGAGATGATTTTGCAGGAAACAACACAATGCCGGACAACACTTATATGTTCTGTTCATTGTTCAAAAAGTCAAAAGCAACCTCTGCCGAGAACTTGATTCTTCCAGCTACCACTCTTAGAGATTATTGTTATAGAGCTTTGTTCAGCTATGCAACCAGTTTAGTGAAACCTTGTGCTCTTCCAGCTACAACACTTGCAACCGGTTGTTATTGGTATATGTTTGAAAAATGTGCAATAACAGCAGCTCCAGAACTTCTGGCTGCAGCTCTTGTTCAAGAGTGTTATGGAAACATGTTTAATGGATGTTCAAACCTTAACACTATCAAATGTATGGCAACATCTGGATTTGGCACATCAAAATGTTTAGAAAATTGGGTTACTGGCGTAGCATCTTCTGGTGTGTTTGTTAAAAAGACAAATACAACCTGGTCCTCTGGAGCTTCTGGAATACCTTCTGGTTGGACAATATATAATGACTATTTATTATATAGTCCTGAAATCAGTTGTGATGGTGAATATATAACAATAACATGTACTACACCAGAAGCATCTATATATTATAGATTGAATCAAACCGGAAGCTTCTCATTGTATAGCGAACCAATAGTTTTTAATGCGACTACAACCGTTGAAGCTTATTCAACTAAAGACGACAATACAAGCAGTATCGAAATTATCACATTTGAAAAATACGACAATCCATCGGCGGAGTCAACAAGATCACTCAATTCTTGGACTTATAACAACACTCAAGTCACATTGCCATATTCAGTAAATGCTATAGACGGACATTCATCAAGTTATTCAAAAGGTAATTATACATTTGAAACAACAGTCACTTTATATAAAGTCCAGCCTACTTATTTATGGTTTCAGCATGCCGACCAATCAGCGGACATTTATGTTGATGGTGAGTTTGTGACTACTCACTGGGGTGGTTACAATGCATTCTTTGTTGATATAAGCAACTATATACATCAAGGAACAAACAGTATTAAAGTTGTATTGAACAACAAAACAAGAGATGTATTGGCTCCTGCAGCAGGCGACTTCAATTTCAACGCGACTCTTGGCAAAGTTAAATTGTTGACAAGTCCGATAATGCCATCAGTGGATTATGGATATGACGGTTTCCACATCACTTCAACAGTCTCTAACGCTTCCGCTACTATAAACATAAAAACTTCCGTTCCATTAGGAGCTTCGGTGGTTTGCAAGATTGATGCGGATGATGAGAATTATCATTTCACAGAAACAAAAGCAAGTACTGGAAGCGAAATTACATTCACAACAACAATTTCAAATCCTCATCTTTGGAATGGTACTGAAGATCCATTCTTATATGATGTCACTTTGGAAATTTATGATAGCGAAAACAATGAGTTGTATCATAAATATGAACGTCCTTATGGATTCAGGTATTATGACTATAATCCTTCCATTGGATTCCGGCTCAATGGTTCACCTTATCTTTTGAGAGGTGTTTGCACTCACCACGATTTGGAAGGAAAGGCCAATGCTCTTACTGATGATGATATTGCCAATGACTTTGCCATAATTCAAGAATTAGGATGCAATTTCGTAAGACTTGCTCACTATCCTCATCCTAAAGAAGTGTATGATTGGTGCGATAGACTTGGAATTATTGTCCAAACCGAAGTCCCTTGTGTAAACAAATTCCAGAATTCATTACCACAGGATTATTATGACCATCTTTATATTCAATATGATGATATGGTGAGACAACATTACAATCATCCTTGCATTATGTTCTGGGGACTTTTCAACGAGGCGACTACTGATGATACTTCAATTGCCAAAACAAGACTTGAAGCTTATAGGACATATATCAAGAATATTGACCAGGAACGTTGGGTTGGCTATGTTGTAAGTCATAGCTCATCAAATCCAAGCAGTTTGATGGGTAATCCCAATATGGACTGGTTCGGATGCAATATTTATGTTGGTTGGTATATTGACAAAGATAAAAATGATCCTACAAATCAATTAAATACACGTAAGAATAACATCATTACGAACTTGCATAAACCATTGGCGTTCTCGGAATACGGTTGCGGCGGTACACCAAACTGCCATTCTGACGACTTTAAGACAACCACGACAACAGGCAACAACCCAAGACACGACATTGAATATCAGATGTGGTTACACGAAGGACACATTGCCGCTATTAAGAATTTCCCGGAATTGTTATTCACTTCACAATGGCAATTGTTTGATATAGCAGTGTCAAGTAGAAATGAAGGATATACAATCTGCCCTGATGGAGTAAACGCTTCAATAGATAACAACTTAAGATATTTGAATAACAAAGGTCTTGTTGAAAGAGACCACAAGAAGAAGAAAGACACATACTATCTTTACAAGGCTTGGTGGAATCAGAAAGACAAATTTGTTCACATTTGTGGAAAGGATTACGAAAAGTTAACCGGCAGAGTAATAAAGTGTTATACAAACGATGGTATAATTACAGGCGATGTCAGTACATTGACACTTTATGTAAACAATGTAGCGATTGAAACAGTCACGGTTGTAAACAACATTGCAACTTTCGCGGAAAGAAACTTCAATCGCGGTGATGTGATCAGAGTAGTCGGTGATACATCAGAAGACACGTTTTCTTTCCCTACTGTCTTCACAACCGACGGCGATTGGAACGTGGCCGCCAACTGGATGGACAATGCGTTACCTGCCAATGGCAGTGATGCGGTCATCAATGCTGAATGTACAATTCCGAGTGGAGTCGTTGCCCAAGCCAACAATATCACTATTGGTGAAAACGGCAGCATCACCATCGCGGACGGCGGCCAGCTCGTCAGCAACAGCGCGGTGAATGCCACAGTTAAAAAGGACATCACAGCCTACACGGTAATACAAACTCAAGGCTCGACATATGCTGACGGCTGGTACTTCATAGCCTCGCCTATCACTGAAGATTACACGCCGACAGGCAGCATGGTTGAAAACAACTACGACTTGTATCGCCTCAACCCTGCAAACGGAAGGTGGGAAAACTTCAAGAACACTACGGCTCACCCCGATTTCACTACGCTGAACAACAGCACTGGCTATCTCTACGCCAACAGCGGAGACGTAACGCTTCAGTTCACGGGAGCGCTCAAGCCATATGCGGCAAGCGAATCCGTGAGTGTCAGCACAGGCTGGAACCTCATCGGCAACCCATTCGCCTACAACGTTTACGCCAACCGTCCATATTATAAGATGAATAATGACAAGACGGGTGTTGTGGCCGTTTCAGAATTCGGCACAAGTCCGATAGCACCTTGCACCGGCATTGTCGTAGTTGAATCCGAAACGAGTGGCAGCGTTATATTCAGTAAGGATCCACCGACGCAAAGCCATGGCGGTAACGGCAGCTTGCAGATTGCTTTGTTCCCAGCCAATATGCGCGACAATTCCCTGTTAGACAACGCCATCGTGAGTTTCAACGAAGACAACCAGCTTGGCAAGTTCTACTTCGGCACACAGGATGCCAATATCTACATTCCGCAGTACTTTGAGGAATACGCCATCGTCACCAGCGAAGGCCAAGGCGAAATGCCATTGAATTTCACAGCCAGGAAAAACGGCATCTACACTATCACTGTCAATCCTGAAGGCGTTAATATGGCGTATCTGCACCTCATAGACAACCTGACGGACAACGATATCGACCTGCTCCAGACCAAGAGCTACAGTTTCGAGGCCTATACTATGGACAATGAATCGAGGTTCAAGCTGGTGTTCGTCCGCAGTGACGCAAACGACGACAATGAAACATTTGCCTTCATCAACAACGGTAACATCATCATTACCGTTGATACAGACGGTGCAACCTTGCAGGTGATTGATGTGATGGGGCGTGTAATTGTCTCACGAAAGGGTGACGTTTCAGGAAACGTATCTACCAATGGGATGACACCGGGAACGTATATCCTGCGACTCATCAAGGGTGACAACGTAAAAACGCAGAAAATCGTGATAAAATAGAAAAAACGATGCCGTTTGGCATCGTTTTTTTATTTCTTTTGTCGGGGTAGCAGGATTCGAACCTGCGACCCCCTGCTCCCAAAGCAGGTGCGCTAGCCGGACTGCGCTATGCCCCGAATCCACATTTTTTGTCGGGGTAGCAGGATTCGAACCTGCGACCCCCTGCTCCCAAAGCAGGTGCGCTAGCCGGACTGCGCTATGCCCCGATGAAGCGGAGAAGGGGGGATTCGAACCCCCGGTAGCCTTAGGGGCTACGACAGTTTAGCAAACTGTTGGTTTCAGCCACTCACCCACCTCTCCGTGTTCTGTGGTTTTGCGGCTGCAAAGATACAACATTTTTACACATCACCAAACATTTTTTGAAAAATTTTTTATTTCTTAATTTTACTATTGATAATCATAATTTTATTACATTTGCAGAAAATAATTTTATCATGAAAACACGCGGATTATTCACATTTTTGATTATTGCAACTGCTTTATTTTCAAGCTCTTGCTGCTCAAATAACGAGAAACAGGCTCCAAAAACAGCAAAAAATGTCATCGTTCTGATTGGCGACGGCATGGGAACGGCTCAGGTTTATTCGCTTTTGCTGACCAGCCAGGAAAAAACAGCCTTTGAGCGTTTCCCATATTCAGGTTTTTCAATCACGAAATCCGCGTCTAACGAGATAACCGACTCCGCGGCAGGCGGTTCAGCCATCGCTAACGGCAAAAAATCAAATAACGGTGTCGTTGGAATGAATCCCGACAGCATACCGGTGCCAAGTATGCTTGAGATATTTGCCGACCAAGGCAAAAAAACCGGCGTCGTTGTGACATGCTCTGTGACACACGCCACCCCTGCCGACTTCATAGCACATAACATCACTCGAAAAGACAACGAAGGCATCGCTCTCGAGATAGCCAACAAAGAGAAACTCGACGTGCTATTCGGTGGCGGAAAGAAATATTTCACAGAGCGCAAAGACAACCTGGATCTGCTCAGCATGATGTGGGAAAAAGGCTGGAACATCTACGACTCGCTTCCACAGATTGAAGACAACAACGCCAGAACCATGGTGCTGACATGCCGCAAACATATGGTGAAAGCCCCAGAACGTGGCGATTTTCTGCCAACAGCGACTGCTAAAGCCATTGAAATGCTTGACAACAATAAAGGTTTCTTCCTCATGGTCGAGGGCTCACAGATTGACTTCGCCTGCCATGACAACGACTCTGCCACACTCGTCGAAGAGATGCGCGATTTCAACAAAACCTTAAACGTTGTTCTTGACTTCGCCGAGAAAGACCAGAATACACTGGTGGTTGTGACAGCCGACCATGAAACCGGAGGCTTGACAATCGTTGATCCGGAAGGTAAATACACCAGAACAGATTTCAAGTTCAGCACAGGAAGCCATTCGGCCGTTTTCGTCCCGGTTTTCTCTTACGGACCAGGAGCCGAAAAATTTTCAGGCATCATGGATAACACCGAAATCATCAGTAAAATAATGGAGATTGCGAAATAATCATTTTAACATTTATTGATTTAATTAAATTATTATAAAATTTTTCATAATTATTTCAATAGTATGAAATAATATTTATATCTTTGCTGTCTGATTTTTAATCAGTTGGGATATATAGTAACGTAATTATTCATTATGAAAATTTTTATTGCAAAGTTATCCACGCGGACAACTGTCGACGATGTGAAGCGTCTTTTTGAACGTTTCGGCACTGTGTCATCATGCAAAGTTATCATGGATCATGAGACCAAACGTTCGAAATGCTACGGTTTTGTAGAGATGCCTTACGACAACGAGGCTTATGTCGCGGTAGTGGAAACAAACGAAATGGAGTTTATGGGTAGCGTCATAAACGTTAAAAAATCCAAGCCACAGCTACCGAGCGGTAAGAAATGATTTCAAATCATTGACTGACAACCACTTATAAAATACAAATAAATTTTTGTATTTTTGTTTATCTTTTACAAAAAATTTGTAATTTTGCAGTCGCGAAATGCAATGGTCTGGTAGCTCAGCTGGATAGAGCAACAGCCTTCTAAGCTGTGGGTCTTGGGTTCGAATCCCAACCGGATCACAATATGTTTCTACAAGTACATCCAAAAAACCCTAATCCTCGACACATTAAGATGATTCTTGAATGTCTCGAGGATGATGGTGTTATAATATTCCCTACCGACACAATTTATGGTATTGGTTGCAGCGTTAGAAGCAACAAGGCATTTGAGCGTATTGCCCAGATTAAGGGAGTTAGAAAAGAAAAAGCGCATTTCTCATTCATCTTCAATGATTTAAGTCAGCTCTCAGAGTTCACCAAGCCAATTAGCAACGAGGTGTTTAAATTGATGAGGCGCAATCTTCCGGGTGCTTTTACTTTCATTTTGGAGGCGAACAACAACATTCCGAAGATTTTTCAGAGCAAGCGCAAGACAATCGGTATCCGTATTCCTGACCAGCCAATCATAACAAATATCGTGAAGGAGCTTGGTTGCCCGATCATGACAACATCTATACTTGATGAGGATGAGATTTCAGGCTTTTTGACTGATCCGGAGGAGATAAACGAGCGTTACAAAGACAGAGTTGACATCATCATCGACGGCGGTTTTGGCGAAAACAAGGAGAGTACAATTGTGGATTGCACTGAAAATGAGATACTTATCACTCGTCAGGGCAAGGGAATACTGGAATGAAATTTTTTGAAAATTTTTGTTGCAGGTATTGAAAAATGTAGTAATTTTGCACTCGCAATTGAACGCAAGGTTCAATGACTCGCTAGCTCAGCAGGTAGAGCATCACACTTTTAATGTGGGGGTCCTGGGTTCGAGCCCCAGGCGGGTCACGGTTAAAAACGCCTTAAAATATTGTATTTCAATGTTTTAAGGCGTTTTTTGTTGGAAAATTAGTGCATTTTTGGCGTGTTTTTGGCGTGATTAGTAAAATTTTTGGCGTGGAGATGTTTGGTTTTGGCGTGTTATTAAAAAAGCCACCTCCAAACAGAGTGTCTGAAGGCGGCAAGTTGACTTTAAAATTCCTTATCATGGAATTTAGGCGCAAAGATAATATTAATTTTTTATTTCTAACTACTTTTAATAAAAAAACCGCTCGAGAGCGGTTTTCTGATTTACAAATTTAATCGTTTAACAAAAATAATGGTTATTCGAGTAAGAATTCACCACAATAGTGGGAGTTTGAGATGAGCTTGCCGTCGGCTGAGCGCATGGTGATGTAAACGTGAATGTGGTCGCCTACCCATTCTTCAGGGAATTCACAATGTGTGCTCTGGGTTGCGCGGGTGAAGCCGTTCATGAAGCATCTAACTTCTTTCTTTTCTGCGTTGCATACGACAACCATTGAGATGTCGTCGGCTTTGGCATTCCCCTGCCCTGAATTGTCCTGCCACAAGAAATCGATGCCGTTGTAGTTGGCATAAACGGTTTCTACAATAGGCTGCGTGAGCAGACCGTGTGACCAGACCAGCTTGGAATAAACTGGGCTGTAATCGGGATAATCGCCGGTGATGGCGTTGCGCATCATCTGAGATGCGGCATAGTTGAGCGGAGACTGGTGCTTCGCGACATCCTTCAAGCCGACATTAAGAAATTCTTGTGCCTGACTGAGGAAGTTGCGAGCGAACTCCATCTTCGTTCGTTGTTCGATTTGTTTTGGCGTGCGAGGATTCTTGGTGTGAGTGGCAATGCCTCGCATGTAGGCCATGCCTTTCCAAGAGGCACCGATGACGGTGCCGACCTTGCCGGAGAAACCTCCTAAAACGCCTTGTTTAATAGTTCCCATAATCTTTAATGTTTTGATTGTTAATAATTTTATTCATCATCTTCATTGATGTGCATGCTGTGGAAATCCAAGCAGGCGTTAGAGACTTGGCCGAGAGCTTTGTCATAGACAAAAGCCCAGCCCAAGAGGTCTTTATCACTGTCAATCGGAAATCCTTGCATGGTGAGTGAGGTTCCAGTGGTGAATGGCTGGTCATAGACGTGAGTGAACCAGGTGTTAGACACTTTATCGTAGAGGATAAGAATGAAACCGGGGAACACTACTTCAGAGTTGTCGTATTGAATGGCAGCGACAAACCAGTTGCCATTCTCTGCCGGATCGTCGATAGCAAACATATCAAAGCACTGCAGGAAACCTTTTGAAAGCTGCAACTTCTTATAGATTACTACTGGCTCTCCATCGTGGTTTTCGATGGCACCTGGATAGTTAATCTTGACAGCCTTATTGAAAGTGGACATTCCATGATCATAGTCGCCAAAAGTGAGGCGAAGTGTTGAAGCTATAGGGCGAAGCACTTCGATGATGGCGCTCAACGCTCTTTGGCAAAAGAGCGTGCCCCAAGTGGCTTGCGTAGTATAGTGTTGAGGCATACCACGCATATAAGCTTTGCCTTTCCAGCTGGCACCGACGACGGTGCCAACCTTGCCACTGAAGCCTCCTAAAATTCCTTGTTTAATAGTTCCCATAGTGATAAATTTTTAGCGTTAATCAGACATGATTTCCACTCTTGAAATTGGATTTGACACCTGACCTGTTGATGGGTCGTAAGCGCACGCAAACGCGAGGTATTCTTTGTTTCTTAAGAGAGGAACACCAGTGCATTCTAGCGTATCGCCAGCCTCATATTGCTCAATTACAACTCCTGAATACCAAGTCGCGTCAGCGACATCGTAAATGAAGAAAATGAGACCTTCATAGATGAAAGGACAAGTTGGATCCTCGATGGTTGACAACAAGTAATTGCCATTATGATCCATATCCTCGATCAAAAGTGTAGAGAAAGGTTTGATATTGCCTTTTGAAAGGACTAGTTTGGAGTAATCGACTACAGGCTGACCGGCATGGTCGATGATGGCCTTTTTGTAGTTGATTTGGACTGCTTTATTGAAAGCCGACATTTTGTCGGCACTCTTAGCAAATGTAATCTGCAGAGTGGTGGCAATCGGGCGCAGTGCATCGGTGATAGCCCGGAGGGCTGCACGACTATACAACTGCGCGTCAGTGCGAGGATTCTTTACGTGCTGGGCTTGCCCACGCATATAACTGATGCCTTTCCAGCTGGCACCGACGACGGTGCCAACTTTGCCGGAAAAGCCTCCCAAAATTCCTTGTTTAATTGTTCCCATAATTCATAATCTTTATACTGTTTTTTGTGTTATCCTCCCATAGCCTCCACGTTTTCGATTGGATTGGACACTTGGCCAGTGGCGGGGTCATAGACACAGGCGAAGCCGAGATATTGTTTGGTAGCGAGCAATGGCATGCCGCCACGGAATATAAGACTTTCACCTACATCGTAGTGCTGCTTGATAACCCCAGCCTGCCATTTGTCATCTTCGATGTCGTAAATGAAAAAAATGAGGCCTTCATATTCGGGATATTGTGTTCCATCCATCATGGTGGAAATATAATAATTGCCGTTTTGACTCATGTCATCGATATAAAGATTGGCAAACGGCTTGATATTTCCTTTTGACAGGATTAGCTTTGAGTAGTCAACAACAGGAGTTCCATCCTGATCGACTACTGCAGCTTTGTAGTTTTCTGAGACGGCTTTATTGAAAGCCGACATCTTCCCTGCGCTCTTGGCAAAAGTCAAGCGGAGCGTTGACGCGATGGGGCTTAAAGCAGCCGAGACAGCCTTGAAGGCTGTCCGGCTATAGATTTGCCCCGCTGTGCGAGGGTTTTTAACGTGCTGAGATTGACCTCGCATGTAGGTTATTCCCTTCCAGGATGACCCGATGACAGTGCCGACCTTGCCGTTAAAACCCCCGAGGATGCCTTGCTTAATAGTTCCCATGGTACAGCGGATTTAGAGATTAAGCAGCTGTGAGGGTCTTCTCTCCGAGGTAGATGGAGTCTGCTACGAGAGAGCCGTCTTCAGACACCATGCCAAGATAAACCTCTACCTTGTCGCCTTCCCAGTTGTTAGGGACAGTTACGTCCATGGTGTGGGTTGTACGAGTAGCACCTGCAGTGTTGTAGATGGTCTCGTTTTTGTCCTTGTTGTAGATGAACGGCATTGCCTTGTCAGTTGCCAACGCATTACCTACTCCACTGTTGTCAGTCCAGCTGAAGGTAAGCTTGCTCTGAGCTGCAGTCCAGTTGACTGCGCCATCGGTGACTTGTGTCAAACCACCTTGTGAAACCATGACTTTGGTGTAGTCCAAAGCGTAGTTTGGAGATGCGCCAGTGATGGCATTCTTTACGATGTAGGACATCGCAGCGTTGAACTCGGTCTGTTTAGCAGCCAGACTCTTATATCCGATGCGGATATATGGCACATTTGGCTGCAGGAAATTCAATGCGAGATTGAATTTGAGACGCTGATTGACCTGCCCTGCCGAGCGAGGATTTTTAACATGCTGAGCCTGACCACGCATGTAGCTGATGCCTTTCCATGACGAACCGATGACGGTTCCTACTTTACCTGAGAATCCGCCAAGGATTCCTTGTTTGATTGTTCCCATAATTTTAAATTGTTTTTTAGGGTTAATAAATAATGTTTTACACGGCCTTGGTACGGAGTTGGTATGGACAAGGTCTTGCCATGCCCCCTCTCCGACCAGGCTTCGCCACAATAATACGAAAAAACCGAGGCGATTGGTTCGCCTCGGTGTGGAATGCAGTGAAATGCATCGGAATGCAGTGTTTTTCACCCTACATTTACCCTACATTTTACCCTACAATGTATTCACCCAAGTACTCGGAGTTTGAAACCTTCTTCCCGTCGGCTGAACGCATTGAGAGATAGATGATGACTTTGTCGCCATGCCAACGCTCGGGAAGTTCGTATGGCTCGGAAGAGTCGTTGCGAGGATTGCCATGGAGGAAGCAGAAAAATTCATCCTTAGCGAAGTCATAGAACAAGACCATGGAGTAATCGTCCGGCTGGGCGTTGCCCTCCCCTGAGTTGTCCTTGAGGGTGATTTCACATTTGTTGTCCAGGATTGAGAGTGCCTCAAGCTCAGGTGGTGTCAGGCATCCTTTTGAAAGAATGACTTTTGAAAAATCAACAAAGAACTCGTGCTTGTGGCCAGTGCAACGGAGAGCTTTGCGAACCATCTGCGTCACAGCATACTGATACGGAGTTTGCTTATCAGATACGTATTTCAAGCCGATGTTGATGAAGCGAAGAATTGGATAGAGAAACGCTTTTGCAAGTTTGATTTTCTCCTGGTCGGTTTTGGAGATGAACTCGATGACTTTGCCGATTGTGCCACCAGGGCAATCGTCTTTTTTACGTTTAGTTGTTCCCATGATAATTGTTTTTTAGAGTTAATAAATTGATTGTGAGAACAATAATAAAGAATAAAACGATGCCAGACGTGATGTCGGTGTGGAATGCAGGATTATGCAGCGAAATTCATGTATTTGCAGGTTTGGCGGAGATGCGAAGCTGTATTAAAATTTTTCACCAAAACGAAGAAGAAACAAAAAAATAAAAAAAAGATGCTTTTTTTTGCCAGCTCGAGAAGGCGACGGCGGTCAAGGTTTTTTTGAAAAAAATACTACCTGAAAGGTGGAGATTTTTTTCAAAAACCCGGAGGGCTTGACCTTGACAGACTAGCCTGACGAGCTAACTTTGCATCCTTTTTTGAATTTTTTGGAAACACCAATCAATTACTTTTTTCCTTAAAAATCGGAGCACGCGGAGCACTAAGAGAACTCGGGATTGCTTGGAATCCTGAAATATGTTTACAGTCAAAAAGAAACACTAAAAAGTACGAAAACATTTGTATTTATTAAGGTTTTCAAAGAGATGCCACACCTAAAAGGGCGGGTTGGGTGGGGACGCGACATTGTGGGCAAAGGCTTGACGGGAGCCGAGGGTTCCCTTTGGGAGACGGCTGCCGTCAAGCTTTTGCCTGAGGGCAGAAACTTTCAATCGAAGCCGTGAACCAAAAAAGAGATGCATTGTGTTGCCCGGAAGCGGCATGAGCATATCGTCAGCCGAGGGGTTCCCATTGGGATACGGCTGTCGATATGCTGATGCTGCGGCAATCAATAAAAGACGAAAACGAGATGTTTTTCAGAATCAAAAAGGAAACACTAAAAGGATTGGAAACGCTTTATTTTATTGATGTTTTCAAAAAGATGCCACACCTAAAAGGGTGGGTTGGGTGGGGACGCGACATTGTCGGCAAATTCTTGAGTGAAGTGAAGCGTCTAATGGAGCGGAGCGGAGTTAGACGATGAACGGAACGAAAGATTTTGCCTTAGAGCAGGAACTTTCAATCGAAGCCGAGAACCAAAAAAGAGATGCATTGTGTTACCCGATAGCAGCATGAGTGTAGCGTCAGCCGAGGGCTCCCTTTGGGACACGGCTGTCGCTATACTGATGCTGCGCCATTCAATAATGCCGTAAACGTTGAATTGAGCAGAGACAAAAAAAATCGGAGCACTCAGAGGACTAGGAGACCTCGGAATTACTCGGAAACAATCAAAAGAAGCAGATGCTAAAAAAAACATGTGGGTCTGGGCAAGGGAGGGAAATGAAATGACCGGACGCAGCTCAAGTGAGGTCGCACCGCGTGCCTCCCCCGGCCGATAGGACGGGGGCCCGGAAGCAAAAACGAAGTTTTTTGCTGTAGGGTGCGCGCGACGCGCGTGCGGGGTGGCAGCAGCTGGGAGGTGGCACGGAGGCGGTTTTTTCAACGATAACACGAAACGGATGACACAACAATTGAGACTTGCAGAAGCAATCAAAGCGAGACGGAATGAAAACCGCTGAGTAGCCCGCAGCTGTTAGGGGCTGACTTTTGCAGCCGCAGTACCATTTGAAATGCTAAGAATTATTAAAGAATAAAGAAACGTTGTGTTTTACGGGAACACAAATGACGGCTGAAAAAGGCAGACCCCTGCCACCCCGCCGGGCGGCGCGCTTTAACACAAGGGGCTGGCGGCGGGATTTGGAACCACGAAACATTGTGTTGTGCTATACCTTCCAATGGTTACGAGACGTTTGAATTGCCCGAAAACCCCGCCGAGAGGCAGCCCCGAGCGAGCGACCAAGCTGCCGCCTAAAAGCCTTTTTGAAGTGCGTTCAATTTACCCGGGAACATGGTAGCGGATTAGGGGCGAGAGCTTTAGCTTGCGCCCCAGTGACGTTCAATTGTGCCGTAAACACGAAGCGGGGTACCCCATGCAAGGGCTGGGCAAAAAAAATACTACCCGTAGGGTGGAGATTTTTTTTAGACCAGCTTGCGAAGCCCTTGCAGGGGGCAAAAAGGCTTTTAAGGCAGCGCGGAAGCGAACACCGCTTTCCCGCCCACACACTCACAATTGCCCGGGAACACTGTATAGAAGCAGGAAGCCAAAAACGAAACATTTGAAAAGCGGCTAAACGGAACTTTGTATTGAGCAGATACCATCAAGCCGCGGAAAAAAGAGAATCCTCCAAAGAGGATTTGGAGGATTTGGGGGATTTGGAGGATTTAATTTAGGGTGAATTTGTAAAATTTCTTTACAGCAGTGTAAAAATTTTTTACACTTTTTATTTTACTATTTTTAAAAATTGTTGATAATCAGACTATTACGAGTTTGGCATAACGTTTGTTTAGTATAGAGTGTAGTGTTGAGAGTTTAGAGTAGTTTTAAAGTTTAGAGTTGAAAGTTTAAAGTTTAAATTATGAGACGAATATTTTTGATTATTACAATTTTGACACCTTTGTTTGTTAAGGCGCAGGACACAATTTCGATGGGATTGAAAGACTGCATGCAATATGCGGTAGAGCATTCGATGAAGATAACAATTCAGGATGCTGACAATAGGGATGCGCAGGTGAACAGAAGGGACGCGATTCTGACTGCATTTACGCCGTCGGTTGATGGTGGCACTTACGCCTACTACAATTTTGGACGTAGTATCGACCCTGAATCCAATACATATAGCACCGTGACGTCGTTTCACAACGGCTATAGCTTGTCGGCTGGAATAGATTTGTTTAACGGTTTTCAGGCGGTGAATAATATGAAGATTACGAAAACGGCGCAGATGATGGGCAAGACTAAGTCGCAGCAGCTGGAGGATCAGGTTTGCCTAGCGACGATGGAGGCGTTTTGCAATGTGCTGTATTTCACCAAACTTGAAGAGGCTCTCACAGCTCAGGTTGAAACGGCAGAGAAGGCACTGCAACTGGCTCAACGTCAGGAGAAACTGGGTCAGAAATCGCATGCCGACGTGGTGCAGATGCAGGCTGACCTTGCAGAACGCCAGTATCAGCTGACAAATTGCAGTAACCGCTTAAATGATGCCATAATAACCTTAAAAGATGTGATGTTTTGGCCTATCGAGCAGCCGCTAAAAGTGGTTGACGACATCACGAATTCGGAGATTTCGTTTGAGAGAAGCGGCGAAGACGCTCAACTGATGGCTCAGAATGCAAAGGAAATTATGCCGTCGGTGATGCTCGCCGAGAGCACGATGAACAACGCTGAACTGGAGTTAAACACGGCAAAATGGAAGCTGCTGCCTCGCCTATCGCTTTACGGCGGATGGTCGACAAATTACTTTACGTATCCCGGACTTAGCGGATATAAGCTAGTGTCGTTTGAAGAACAATTCAGGAACAACCGAGGCGAATACATCCAGCTTTCGATGAGCATCCCGATTTATGACAGATTGTCGAGACACTCGAATGTGGCGAGGAAAAAGAACGCTTACATCAAGGCAAGGGCTGACTACGAACAGGCGCTGCAGCAAGTTGAGGCTGAAGTGTATAGGGCTATCGCCGACTGCGACGGCACCGCCGACGCGATGCGTCAAGCTGAGACGAGAGCGCAGCTGCAGGAAGAGGCATTCACGCTCAACGCAAAACGTTTTGAGCAGGGACTGATTTCATCGATAGAGTATCAGACCGCATCGAACAATTATTTGAACGCAGTGGCGGAAGAAATGAATGCGAGAATGCAGCATTTCATAAAGAAATCCGTTGTACTATATTATAAAGGTGTACCCTATTTAGAACAATAAACATTTAATGATATGGACAGAGTTATTGAAAAGAAAACAGGAATCAATTTGATTTTCACGAAGAAAGCAGTGCCGTTTTGGCTGGGCGCAGTGCTGGTGGCGTTTATCGTATGGCTCGTGGCGAGAGACGACTCGAAGAAACTGCGGGTGAACATGGACAACATCAGCGTGAGCGCAGTGACGCTCGGACAGTTTAACGACTACATCCGCATCAGCGGACAGGTGGCGCCTATTACGACTATTCAGATCAGTCCGCTGGAAGGCGGCGTGGTGCAGGAGATTGTGGCGGAAGAAGGCAGCCGAGTGAAACGAGGCGACGTGATTCTCATCTTAAGCAACGAAAACCTCGACATGCAGATCCTGAATTCGGAAGCCGACCTCGCCGAGAAGGAAAACATCTTGCGCAACACCATGATTCAGATGGAACAGCAGAAGCTGAGCGTGGAACAGGAGAAGCTGCAGCTGCAGATGGACGTGCGACGCAACAAACGTAACTACGAGGCACTGAAATCGCTGTATGACGACGGTCTGATTTCTAAAGAGGAGTTCCTGAAGGCTGAAGAGGATTATCAGCTGTCGGCAAGCCGCCTGAAGTTGGTGGAGAATCGCGCCAAGCAGGACAGCCTCTACCGCTCGGTGGAGATAACGCAGATGCAGGAAAGCCTTGAAAACATGCGCCAAAACATGATGATGATTCGCAAGCGTAAGGATAACCTGACGATTAAGGCTCCTATTGACGGCGAGCTGGGTCTTTTGGACGTGGTGCTCGGACAGAGTGTGGCTGCTGGTTCGAAGATCGGGCAGATTAACAACCTCGACAGCTATAAGATTGAGGCCCAGATAGATGAGCATTATATTGACCGTGTGTCGGCTGGCTTAGATGCCACTTTTGAGAGGCAAAGTGAGCGTTATCAGGCGCAGATCAGAAAGGTGTATCCAGAGGTGCGCGACGGCAAATTCAAGGCCGATTTCAAGTTTGTGGGACAGCAGCCCGAGAACATCCGTAGCGGTCAGACGTATTATCTGAACCTGCAGCTCGGACAGCCTGTGGAAGCAATATTGATTCCTCGCGGAGCGTTTTATCAGAAGACCGGTGGCAAGTGGATTTATGTCATGAGCGCCGATGGCACCAAGGCGATGCGACGCGACATCCGCATCGGGCGACAGAATCCGCAGTATTACGAGGTGATTGAGGGCCTTGAAGCCGGAGAAAAGGTGATTACGTCGTCATACGATAATTTTGGTGACAGTGATGTTTTAGTGTTTTAAAAAAAATGAGATTATGGCAAGAATATTTAAAAAAGGAAAAACGGCATTCGCATCATCGGTGCTGAATATTTTAGGCTTGACGGCAGCCTTTGCCGCGCTTTACATCATCCTCGTGCAGGTACACCACGACCTCACGTATAACAAAGCGCTCAAAGACAGCGACCGGATTTATTGCCTTACCGGCTATGGTGAGGTGTTCGGGTTTTTTTGTTATAATTTTGAAATCGGAAAACATTTTAAAATCTACCGATATGAAAACATCTATTAAAACAATGTGCCTCTGCCTCGCATTTTTCGGCATGGCATTCTTAGCAAAAGCGCAAAACGGCAATCCTTCTCATCGGCTGCCCGAACAATATTGGGTTGATATAGTGACAGAGCAACCCGCAGGTTATTTGGTCGATGCCAATGGCGACGTGCATCTTTATTCTGCCGAGGCTTTGGCGTGGCTTGTTTCGACCGTGAACGGCTTTAACGGACAGGAAGCCGATGACTTCAACGGAAAGAAAGTGACCCTTGAAGCCAATGTTGACATGTCGGCTGCCCTTTGGACGGCCATCGCCCAAGGGACAAATTATTATGATGCCCCCAATCCGGACAGGCTCAAATTCTGCGGAACATTTGATGGTAATGGCTTTATTATCAGTGGAGTGACTATGTATTTAAAACACGACCTTTGGTATGATAATCCTTTTATGAGTTTCTTCGGCACGCTTAGCGGTGCCCGGATTGAGAAGGTGGTCCTGCGCCACGCCTATGCAGAGGGCCGTAACTTCAGAGATGGCAAGTTTTTTGCCAATGCGGAAACGCTTGAAACAGAATCGGAAACAAGACAGACTGTCATCGACCGCTGCTATGTGGAGTTTGACGAAATTTACAAGGACCATCGGGAAGAAGACGGTGCACTTTTTGGTTACAACAACGACGGCATCATCAAAAACAGCATGGCCGTTGTGCATAAGGTGGATTATGAGGGCAATTCGCACGAGCATCTGAGCCTTTTCGTATGGAACAATAACGGCACCATTGAGAACTGTGCCTCTATCGCCGACTCATTGAATGTCGCTATGAACATTTATCCTGGAATCGCCACAAACAATTATAGTACAGGCGTGATTGAAAATTGTTACTCATACATCGGTGACTGGTTTGGTGATTGGTATCCTTTTGGAGTGGTTACTCGAATGGGCCTCTGTTGGCAGAACTGGGGTGTTATCAAGAATTGTTATTACAACACTTGGTCATATAATGAATATGGTATGTGGCATGATGAAGAAGCGGTAGTGGCCTCCTACGAAGGTGAAATCACTGAGATCATGAACTTTGAGCCAACGCCTTATTTCCAATCACCGTATTGGTTATTGAAGAATCCTGTAAATATACAAGGTAATAGTGGTTTTGTTTATACAACAGACCATCTTGGCGAGGCGTTGTTTGATTGGGTGCTTGGCCAGGAAAACAGTGAGAATTACAATTATTGGTGCTATGAATCAGACACATTCATGCCCAACAAGTTACCTGTGCTTTGTGATCTTGACATAACCGATGTTGAGGAGTTTGAGAACGAACCAAACCCTCTAACCGTTTATCCCAATCCTGCCAATGATTTTGTTAGGATTGAAGGCGCGGAAGCAGCCGAAGTTCAAATCTTCAACACCCTCGGCCAGTCAGTGAAAACCTTCTACAACACCAACAATCTCAGCATAAGCGATTTCCCCGAAGGAGTCTATCTATTGCGTATCACCTCAACCGATGGAAATACCTTCACCAATCGTTTGGTAATAAGATAAAGTTTTTCAAATTGTAAAATTTCTTTACACTCACTGTAAAATTTCTTTACACTTTTTATCATGCCAAAAATGTATTTCATTGATTTAGAATGATTTGCATTTTTGGCATGATTATTGCATCATTATTAATGTTTTAACGTTATTAATGTATGAAAAACTTCTCTGATAACCTCATCAAAATCCTCTCCCTCGGGATAGGTCTCGCCATCGGCATCGTGCTGATTGCCAAGGTGTGCTTCGAATTGTCGTACGACAGTTTCTACAAGGATGTAGACCGGATCTATTGCATCACGGAGAACATCATCTTCCAGGAAGGCGGCGACCCCGATGACTTCTGGGGCACTTCGGGTGCTGTGGCGCCGGGCTTCAAGGCAGAGGTACCAGGTGTGGAGGCCGCCACGCGTTATTCCAACCTGATTTCCGGAGCACAAATCTATGATGAAAAAGACAACCTTCTCTCGGGTGAGTGCCTTGTTGTGGACAGCAGTTTCTTCGACTTCTTCGGTCGGGAATTTCTTGCGGGCGACCCTATGCAGGCCTTGCAACAATACAATGGCGACATTGCCGTCAGCCGTAGTTTCGCGGAGAAGTTGGGCGGCGTGAACGAGGCCATAGGCAAGCAAATCTATACCGAAGTGTGGGGGCCGAATGTAAAACTGACTGTGGTTGGCGTGTTTGAGGATTTCCCGAAAAACGGTAGCATCCAATGTGACATCGTGACGACCATCGCCGCTTTGGGAGAGTGGAGCAACAACAATTGGCTTGGCAACGACCGCTATCGCGGCTATGTCAAGTTGGCACCCAATGTCGATCCCAATGACTTGAAGGACGCTATCCGCAAGATGCAGGAGGCGCATCAGCCCTTGGAGGAGTTGGAGCGCGACGGCTCAAAGATTTGGTACACGCTCACGCCTTTTGCCACTTTCCACCGTCACAATCAATCGGTCAAAAACGCCATGATGATTCTCTCGGTGGTGGCTATTCTGTTGCTCTTGGTTTCGGTGCTCAACTACCTGCTGATGGCCGTCTCCGATGTGGTGCGTCGCTCGAAGGAAATGGGGGTCAGGAAATGCTATGGGGCGGGCTCGGGAAGCATCTACTGGATGCTCATCAAGGAAACGGCCTTGAACCTGATAGCGGCGTTGGCCGTGGCCGCCTTGCTGATATGGGCTTTCAACGGGGTCATTGAGTCGCTGTTGGGCTTGCCCGTCCAGCAACTTATGGTGCCGCAGACAATATGGACACTTGTTGCCATCATTGTCTTCATTTTCCTCGTCTCGGCAATCATCCCCGCGATGATGTTCGTCAGGATTCCCGTGTCGACGGCTTTCAGCGGCTACAAGGAAAGCAAACGCCGTTGGAAACTCTCGCTGCTGATGGTGCAAATCGGCATCAATGCCATCCTGTTGCCTATGGTCATCGTGGCCGACAGGCAATACAACACCGCACTGAACGCCGATATGGGCTACGAATACAAGCAGTTGCTGTATTCACACTTGAAAGGCGCTGACAAGGCCAGTCTGGCGCTGATTGTCGAGAAACTAAGGCAGATTCCCGATGTGGAGGCGGCTGAACTGACCTATTGCATCCCGTTGAACACCTCATCGGGAAACAACATCATGCTGCCCGACAATCCATCTAAGTATTTGATGGCCGTGTGCGACCAATACGGTGCCACGGAGGGCTTCTTCGACATCATGGGCTTCCGTTTGACGGAGGGCAGGGCACCCTCGAAGCCAAAGGATGTGGCCGTGAGCCGCAGCTTCGTGGAGGAGATGAACCTTTATGCCGACTGGAGTGACGGCGCGGTGGGCAAGGACATCCTGATTTCGGAACACAGCGACGACGATGACGATGTCTATACCATTTGCGGTGTGTATGAAGATTATATCCTTGGCTCTATGATGGGCGGGGACCACAGGGCAAGCATCCGCTTTTGCTGGGACGTGAATAATGACGACCCTTATCAAGTCTTTAAGACTCTGGTGGTGAAGGTGCGGGATGTCAACCCCGAGGCCATCGCCAAGGTGAAGTCGGTCATCGAGGAGTTTTTGCCTGACCGGAAGAA
>Ga0310690_10000601_pt1 | contig 73755 bp, 52 predicted proteins | sample AusTroGonzalo_MG_2_FD_207661 | JGI IMG/M metagenome (GOLD analysis project Ga0310690, IMG submission 207661) | Bovine rumen microbial communities from tropical cattle in Woodstock, Queensland, Australia - Gonzalo_04 (v2) (version 2) | ecosystem: Host-associated > Mammals > Digestive system >...
ATCCCGTCCGACTTGCATGTATTAGGCCTGCCGCTAGCGTTCATCCTGAGCCAGGATCAAACTCTTCATTGTATTATTGTTGTACTTTTTCTTTTTTCCTGTTTTAGGGCTCCGCTATGATTCTTCATTGTTCCTTACCGCGCGGTGCGCGCCTCTTCGGCGCAACCGCTCGACTCTTGCTTCTTATGCTGGCCTCAAGCTTTCAAAGAACTGTCCGGCCTCCCCTCTCATCTGCCCCCTCTTCCGTGAGGTCGAAAACGGCTGCAAAGGTACAACCTTTTTTCAAACCCGCAAGCGTTTTTGCAACTTTTTTTCAAAAAAAATTCTTGTGTTTGATTATCAAATAATTACTCGGCCGTTAAATCAACAACAGAAGCATCTGGAGCGTTCTTCATTACCGAAGCAACGCCGTTGAGCATGTTCTTTTCGTTGGCATACATCTGGCTTCCACCGATAATTTGTCCATTGCTGGCTTTCAAGTTAAAGAATGGTTTACCGTTGGCAGCCACCTTCTTGTCATAACGAGCCTCGACTTTGCAGTTCTTCTTGACTGATTCAATGCCGTTCAAGCAGGCCGACTTGGTCGTATAACCCTCACTGGTAAGGATCGTCTGACCGTTAGTAGCTTTCAGATTGAACTGGAACTCGCCATTCTTTCTGAGTGTAATAACAAATTTACCCATAGTTTTATGTTTTAGTGTTTATATTATATAAGGTATTCAAATCATGTTTTCAATTTGCCAAACAAAGGCACGCAACCCCAGTTCCGGAGCCTTTTGGTCATACCGCCGAAGATCGCTGAGCACACCCTCCACCCTATCATCATCCATGACACTGATGACTGCGTTGTTCAAGGTAGGCCAAGCATGGGTGCCCAAATGCGGCTCACCAGTCACGCTACCATGACCTTTGATTTCATTCCATTCAGTATAGCCTTTGACACCATGCTGGTTCAACACCTTGGCGATTTCGTCGTAATAGGCCTGATTGTATGTGATCAAAACAGCTTTCATAATTATCTGATATTTTCCGTTGCCGTCAATGCTTTCTCTGCCTTACGCTGCTTGCGACGTACCACGCGGGTCTCCAAAGAACAATACAAGGCAGGTATTAATAATAAGGTGATCAATGTGGAAATGCTAAGACCCCAAGCCACGGTGACACCCAAGGAGTTCCACATCTCGGCACCTTCGCCACGACCGATGGCCAATGGAATCATGCCAAGCACGGTGGTAAGGGTGGTCATCAAAATAGGACGCAAACGCGAACGAGCCGCCTTGATGGTTGCCTCCTTCACCTCGATGCCACGCTCTTCAAGCAAGGTGGTATAGTCGATCAACACGATACCGTTTTTCACCACGATACCCATCAAGATCAAGATGCCGACAAACGCCATGGCACCCAAAGCCGTGTTGTTGATCCACAAACCGAGCAACACGCCCGTGAAGGTGAATGGCACGGAGAACATGATGACGAAAGGCTTCATCAGGTTTTCGAACTGCGAGGCCATCACGATGTAAACCAAGATGATAATCAGGATCAACAGGGTGAGCAAATCACCGAACATCTCCTGCTGGGTCTCATAGTCTCCGGCGATTTTGGTCATGATTTCAGCGGGGATCTCGGTATCGTCAATGACTTCCTCACAAATCTTGACCACATCGCTCAGCACCATGCCCTTGCCCACGACAGCGGTGACACTGACCATACGCTCACGGTCCTTTCGCTGGATTTGAGGCGGTGTCAACGACTCGACAACCTGGCCAAGATCACCCACACGGACGGGCTGTCCATAGGCATTGTAAATCTTGATGTCTTCGATATCCTCCACACTCTTGCGGAACTCAGGAGCGTAACGTACACGGATGTCGTACTCGTCGCCATCCTCACGATAATAGGAATTGACTGAGCCATTGATACGATTCTTGACATAAGTAGCTGCCGTGGTGCTGTTCAAGCCATTCAAAGCGAGTTTCTCACGATCGAAATCCACCTGATATTCAGGCGTATAGGCATCACGGCCGACGATCACTTGAAGGATACCACGGTCGCGGAGCTTCTGGGCAATCTCGTTGGCCACCTTATCGGTTGAAGTGAAGTCATAACCGTAAACCTCCACCTGGACGGTACTCATACCACCCATGCCGCCACCGCCTTCGTTGACGTTGGCTTTCTTGATCTCGGGCATGGCGTTGAGTTTGGCACGAATCTCGTCGGCCACCTCGCTGGTCTTGCGCAGGCCTGCCTTGCGGCGTTCCGTCTTGGTGCCGAGACGCAGGTTGAACGACATGATATGGGTGCCGTTGCTACGCATCGAGGCGAAAGCGTTGTCAGAGTCGGCTTGACCGAAACTGTAGTTGCAAATCTTCACTTCGGGAATCTGCATGAAGTCATCGGCAAGGCTCTTGGCGAAAGCACCGGTAACATCTTGTCCCGTGCCCGTCGGCAACTCAATGTTAATGCTCAGTCGGCCTTCGTCCAGCTTAGGCATCATCTCAGTCTTCAAGGTCGGGACGAGAAAGACTATAGACAGGATGAACGCCACCAATATACTGAAAACAACCACCTTACGATGGTTAAGACACCAATTGATGAGTCGCGCATAGCCGTTGCTGATGGCATCCAAACCCTTGTTGATGGGACGGAAGAGGGCTTTGTGGAACTTGCTCTGGTGAGGATTCATCACCAACATTCGGGAACACATCATCGGCACCAAGGTCAAGGCACCGACGGTGGAAACCACCATGATGATGGAAACAATCCAACCCAACTGCTTGAACATCACGCCCGTAGTGCCCTTAATCATGGTCAAAGGCAGGAACACGACCAACATGGTCAAGGTGGAGGCGATAACCGACAGCTGCACCTCTTGGGTGGCATGGACTGCAGCCTCCTTGGGCTTCGAGCCTTTTTCAATATGCGTTGTGATGTTTTCCAACACCACGATGGCATCATCGACCACCATACCGATGGCGATGGTCAATGAGGACATGGAGATGATGTTCAATGTATTGCCGGTGGCAAACAGGTAAACCAAGGAAGCCAACAGCGAAATCGGGATGGCCAGCACGATGATGAAGGTGGCACGCCAACGACCTAAAAAGATGAACACGACCAGCATCACCAAGACGAAGGTGATGAAAATGGTGTCACGCAAGTTGTTGATGGTATTCTGGATAGAGGTCGAGCCATCCACGATAATGTTCAACTTGACATCGGAGGGCAGTGTGGGTTCAATCTTTTCCAACTGTTTCTTGATACCCTTGATGACGTTGACTGCATTGGCATCGGTCTGCTTTTGGATGACGATGGTGGCACCCTGGCGGCCATTGCTGTAGGATTCCTGGATTCGCTCCTCGGAACCGTCGTTGACGGTAGCCACGTCGCGCAGATAGACAGGGGCATTGCCACGGGTACCGACAATGATGTTTTCCATTTCGGCAGCCGAGGTGAACTCCTTCTGGATACGCAAGCTGTAGCTATTGGAGCCAATATCGATGTAACCGGCGGGAACGTTTTGGTTTTCCGTCGCCAGGGTACTTGAGATGCCTTCCAAGGTCAGGTTATAGGCCTCCAGCTTGTTAGGATCGACATAAACTTGGATTTCGCGCTTGGGGGCACCGTTGGCTGACACCGTACCCACGCCGCTCACACGAGCCAACGGCGTAGTGACACGGTCTTCAATGATCTTTTCCAAGGCCGGCAAGCTCTCCTCGGCCGTCACGCTGATCAGCATGATGGGCATATCCTCGGCGTTGAACTTAAACAGCACCGGGTTGGTGGCACCATCAGGGAGGTAGTTTCGGACCACGTCAATCTTGTCGCGCACGTTGTTGGTGGCGGTTTCAATATCGATGCCGCTTTCGAACTCCAGCGACAGAACGGAGGTGTTCTCGCGCGAGGTTGACGAAAGGTGTTTCAAGTCGGGCACGGCATTGAGGGTATTCTCCAAGGTCTTGCTGATGTTGGTCTCAATATCGGCGGCACTCGCACCCGGATAAGAGGTCATCACCATGATGAAGTTGGTCTCCATGTTCGGCAATTGGTTGATGGAGAGGTTCATCAGGGAGAACACGCCGAAGATCGCGATGGCGATGAACACCAATGCCGTGGTCACGGGATTATTTACTGCTGTACGTTGTAAACTCATTTCCTTAAGAATTTAAAAGTCAGTTTTTTACAGTGACGGCAGTGCCATTCTTCAAACGAGCTTGGCCTTCAGTAACAATCGTTTGACCCTCATTAATACCTGAGAGAATCTCATAGCGGCTACCCAAACGGCGACCGAGTTCAACCTTAGTATAGGTCACGGTATTGTCGGTATTGAGCACATAGATGAAATGCTCACCTGAGCCTTGTTGCTTGACGACGGCGACATCGGGCACCACGACGCTATGGTTGGTACCGAAGGTGGCCGTCACACGGGCAAACATGCCGGGGCGCAGCTTCTGGTCGTTGTTTTGGCAGATTACCTCCACTGGGAAAGTGTGTGTAGTGGAACTGATCGTAGGATAGATCAAATTGACCTTGCCTTTGAACAACTCGTCAGGATAGGCATCAACGGCGATGTCGAACTCCATGCCTTTGTGGACTTGTGTAAAGAGGCTTTCGGAGATATTGATCAGCATCTTCACGGGAACGATCTGCTCCACCACAAAGATCGGCTGGGTCATGGCATACATGTCGCCCTTGTCGTAGTTACGGGCAGTCACCACACCGTTGATAGGGCTGCGGAGATAGGTGTTCTCCAATAAGTTATTGTAGGTCTTCTTGGTAATGTCAAGCGAAAGGCGAGCCAAATCGTAGTCAGCTTGAGCCACGGCACCAATCTTGTAAAGCTCTGTCAGACGACCCAGTTCGGTGGAGTCGTTGACATATTGCATACGGGTCTTGGCCAGATTGACATCGTCCATCTTGGCCAACAGTTGGCCTTTGCGGACATGGTCGCCCACCTCGGCGTTGATGGTGACGATACGGCCTGCAGCCTGCGACACAATGTTGTTGGTTGCAAAAGGCTCGATGTTGGAGGTGAAGGTGTTGGTGATGTCAACATCTTCCGCTTGGGCGGTAATCACGCTGACCACTGGTGCCGACTGAGGTTTGGTGGCGTTGGCGGTTTCGTTGGTCTTGGAGCCACAGCCTGCCATCAGCAGTGCCGATGCCAAGGCGATAAAGCAAATTCTTGTGTATTTCATATTCTTAGTTATTTATTCCTTACCAATCAATTCATCCAAGGAAGCCTTGGCGACCATAAAGTTGTAAATCGCCTGGGCTTGGGTCAACTGCGCCTGTTGCAATGCCAGCTGGGCATCGTTGAGTTCCACCAGGGTGGCCTTGCCAACTTCATACATCTTTTCAGAGATCTCATAGCTCTTTTGGGCAATCTCCACCGTGGCGTTGGCAGCAGTATAGTTCTTCACGCAAAGGGCGATCTTGTCGTTATAGTTACGGATGGCGATGCGTATCTGCCGTTCAGCATCCTCGCGTTGAACGGAAAGCATGTCCTTGGCAATCTTGCTCTGCTTGATGTTGTAATGCTTCTGGAAGCCATCGAACACGGGGAGACTGAGGCTCACGGCTGCCGTTGAGGATGGGAACCAACTCAGCTTGTCGTCGCCCATGGCGCTATAGTTGTAGTTAATGCTGGCAGCAAGGGTTGGCAGGTATTGTCTTTTCTGCATCCGAAGGTTCGACTCAAGCATGCGGTCCTGGATGTCGAGTTGGAGCAACGAACTGTTGTTGCTGATGTTGTCCTCACTAACGTATGGGGTAAGCAGCTCGTCGGTATAATCCTTGAGGTCGCCAACGGCCTCGATGTCGCTACCGAGGTCAAGGCCCATCACCGCCTTGAGTTGCCAAGTGGCCAGTAGCACGGCGTTTTCGGCACTCGAAACGTTGGGTTCGGCACTCATCATGTTCACCTGGGCCCGAAGTTTCTCCAGTTCAGAGGCCTTGCCCACATTGAAGCGTTGCAGGGTCTTTTCGTAATTCTCACGTGCGTTGTCATAGACCTGGGTCATCACATTGAGCGACTCCTTGGCGAGCAAAACGCCATAAAAGGCTTGTTTCACCTGTGATATCATCGACACCTTCGATGAGCGGGCCTGTTCCACCGCCAGCTCCACGTCAAGGGCAGATAGCTTCAAGCTCTCCCATAAAGGTGCGTTCACCAATGGCATGCTGGCCGATGCCGATGCACTGATGTTGTTGTCGCGACCCACCTTGATCTCCATGGGTTGACCGCCCATATCCATCACCATCACCTGCTTTTTCAAGGTGCGCTGATAGGAGCTGCTGATACTGATGTTGGGGTACAGTGATGCATAGCTGCCTTTCTTGGCATAGCCGCTCTTCTCTACCGTCATGTCGGCGATCTTGATGGTGCTGCTCTCCGACAAGGCGATCTCCAAGGCTTGGTCAAGAGTGAGCCTCAAGGGTTCCTGGGCTTTTATATCAATAGATAATGTATTGATTATCAATAATATAAACAAATTTCTCATCAAATTCCTTCGCATATCACGATTTTTTAAATATAAAATGCAAAGATAGCAATTATCTTTGATTCAGGCAGACTTTTCATGGGTGTGTTTTGACGGTTCGGTAATGAATCTTGTCGATTCACGACCATTCATCCAATTCCAGCCAGCGCATCTCCTTTTCGTCGAGTAAATCTTTGATTTCCTCAAGCCGACGTCCCATTTCTTGAAGCCGCTGGTAATCAGTCTCATCTGACATCTTTTGATGGATTTCTTCTTTCTCAGCCTCCAAAGCAGCGATATCCTTAGTCAGCTGAGCAAATTCACGTTCTTCGTTAAAAGTACGTTTTTTCTTCTCTCGGACAGCTTTTCTTGCTGGCTCCTCCACCGCTTTGCGAGCCACCTGTTGCTGGCGTTCCTGTTGCTCCTTCTCCTGAAGGTATTCCTTGTATTGGGAGTAGTTTCCCATAAAGCCCTTCACCTTGCCATCACCTTGGAACACAAAGAGTTGATCAACCACTTCATCCATAAAATAGCGGTCGTGTGACACTACCAGCAGGCATCCCTTATAGGACTTCAAGAAGTCCTCCAGCTTTTGCAGGGTCAGCAGGTCAAGGTCGTTGGTAGGCTCATCGAGAATGAGGAAATTGGGGTTGGCAACCAGCACCGTCAAAAGATAAAGCCTGCGTTTCTCGCCGCCTGAGAGCAGTGCGATAGGCTGATGATGCATCTTGTGGGGAAACATGAAGTGCGCCAGGAGTTGATCAGCGGTATAGACCTGATCCTTACCGTAATGCAGCACCTCGGCAATGTCGCGGATAGCTTCGATGACGGTCTTGCTCTCATCGAACTTTATGCCTTCTTGGCGATAATAGCCGTATGTGACGGTATCGCCCACGATGATTTTACCACTGTCGGGCGCGATATGCTGGGTGATCAGGTCGAGGAAAGTGGATTTCCCCACCCCGTTTTTGCCAATCAAGCCGATGCGTTCGCCACGCTTGAACACATAGTCGAAATCGCGCAAAACCACAAGATCGTCGTAGGTCTTGTTGACGTTATACATCTCCAGGATCTTGCCTCCAAGACGCTGTGCCTGAAGGCCAAACTGCAACTTATCATCTGCCTCTTGATAATGGGCTTTTTCCTTGAGATCATAGAAGGCATCGATGCGGCTCTTCGACTTACCAGTCCTGGCTTGGGGAGTGGATCGGATCCATTCCAATTCATGGCGCAATTGGGAAGCAGCCTTGGCAGCGGTAGCCCGTTTGACCTCTTCCCTTTCATAACTTTTGCGCACATAATAGTCGAAGTTGCCGTAATGGGTATAGATCACGCTTTGGTAAAGCTCCAATATCTTATTGCAAACGCGGTCAAGGAAATAGCGGTCGTGGGTGACCATCAAAAGGGTGACGCTCGATTGCGACAGGTATCGCTCCAGCCACTCCACCATCTCCACGTCAAGGTGGTTGGTAGGCTCATCAAGGATCAGCAAATCGGGATCGTCAAGCAACACAATGGCCAACGCCAGTCGTTTGACCTGTCCACCCGAAAGGTTGCCGATCTTCTGCTCAAGATCAGTCAGCTCAAATCGGGTAAGCATCTGAACCAGCCGTTGCTCATAGGTCAGGGTTTCAACGGCATCCAAATCAGAATGGCCTTGGCCGACAACCTCACGGATGGTCATCTCGGGATCGTACTGGGGCAGCTGCTCCAAGTAGCCCACACGGATGTCGTTGGCATAGGTCACCGTTCCGGTGTCCATCGACTCACGTCCCACCAAGATTCTCAGCAAGGTGGATTTACCCGATCCATTGGAAGCGATCAGCGCAGTCTTATCCCCTTTCTCAATGCCGAAGGTGACATCGGAGAACAAGGTCTTGATGCCATACGACTTGGAGATCCCGTCAACGCTAAGATAATTCACTTTTTCCTGAGGCTAAACTTGTAGATGCAGGTCTGGGTGTATTGCTCACCAGGGTTCAGCACTGGCTTGACGGAGAAGTTCGGCTGATGGATGGCATCCGGGAAGTTCTGTGTCTCCAATGCAAGGGCTCCTCGATAGAGATGTTTGCCCCATTTGCCTTGAGCGTCACCGTTAAAGAAGTTGCCGCTATAGAACTGCATTCCCATCTGGTCGCTATAGACCTCCATCATGCGGCCGCTCTCAGGCTCATACAAGGTGGCTGCGTGAACCACTTTCCCTCCCAAGGCGTTGTTGATGATCCAGTTATGATCGTAGCCATTCCCCAATTTCAGTTGGTAATGGTTATCGTTGATACGTTCTCCTATCGTATGCATCTCGGTGAAATCGAACGGAGTGCCCTTCACTTGCAAGAAACCGCCGGTCGGGATCAGTTCCTCATCAACCGGGAGGATGATCTTGCCGTTGATCATCAGCTGATGGTTGAGGATGTCATAACCCTCCCCTTTCAGATTGAAGAAGGCATGGTTTGAAAGATTGCATAGGGTTGGTTGGTCGGTAGTGGCAAGATAATCGATACGGAACTCGTTCTGGGAAGTCAGCGTGTAGGTCATCGTGATTTCCAGGTTGCCTGGGAAGCCATCCTGACCATCGGGAAGCACCACATGCATCACCAGGACAGTGTCGTTGGCACTCAGCACATCCCAAACCACCCGGTCGGTACCCAATTCACCGCCATGAAGGGTGTTGTTGCCGTTATTCTTAGGCAATTGATACTCCACGCCATTCAACGTAAACGATCCCCCTGCAATACGGTTTGCGCAGCGACCCACCACGGCACCAAGATAGCGCTCGCCAGTATTGTTCAAGTATTTGTCAATATGGTCGTAACCAAAGGTAACATCGCCCATGTTTCCCTTCTTGTCGGGAGTCCACAAAGCCACCACACGTCCGCCGTAATTGGTCACTTGCATGGTGATGTCGCCATTGTGAAGGGTGTAAAGCGACACTTGTTTTCCGTCTATTTCCTTGTTGAAATTGGCAGCGTCGATAAGCTGCACCTTTTTGTGTGAACAACTAGCCATCATGATAACTGCGGCAATTAAAATTAAAACTTTCTTCATGGATTAAATCATTTTTCGTGGCGCAAAAATAGGCTTTTTATCAATGAAAAGCACGACGCACGCCATTATATGATATTGTTTTTTTGCTCTTCAGGAATTTGATCGTCATTTCTTCGGAAGTCATGTATTGGCTCTCGCCGTCGTCAAGGCTCTCGAAACGCACCGTCGAGGCCATGTAGCTGTTCATGGCAACCTTGTAGGTAGCGGTCTTTGAGAAACGTCCCTTGTTGGGTTTGATATCCACGGATTTCGGATAACGGTCGGAATCGGTATTGACCGTATAGGTCATGCCTGACACGAAGGACGGGTAACGGCCGTTTTTCTTATAGGTCTCCATGATGAAACGCTCCAGTTGTTCGCCAGTCATCTTGAAGACCACGATGTCGTTGTTGAACGGGTCGATGTTATAGACATCCTTGAGGGTGATGGGGCCTTTTTTAAGCCGGTCGATACGGATACCTCCTGTATTGTGAAAGGCAAAGTCGGCATTGCTGACGGTTCGGATGGCATCGGTCATCATGCATCCCAGCTCCTCCTTGGAGTCGAAATTGGTAGTAGCCGTGGCCAGTGCCGTGTTGAATCGCTCGTTGTTGTTGAATTCGTCAAGCATGGCTTGCACTTCGGGGTTCTTCTTCCCAAAATGCCGCACATCCAAGGTCTTTGAAACCACGTCAACCAGCTCGCCCCGCCTGAACATAAAAAGGGTAAGCGTGGCACTCTTCAAGTCGCAGCCCGACTGGGTGACCATCACGCCATTGCGCTTCTCGGGTTTTTCAATAAACGTATGGGTGTGACCTCCAAAAATGGCATCAAAGGCAGGATACTTTTCCGCCACGGCCAAATCTTCTTCATAACCCAAGTGTGAAAGAAGGATAAAAATATCGGATTGATCCTTAAGGAATTGATATTCAGGAAGAACGTCAAAACAATTCTTAAATGAAAGATCCTTGAAATGCGACGGATGGGCGCTTGGAAAACCGGCACTATTAAGTTCCACCAATCCCAACACAGCGATATCCACACCCTCGACATGTAGGATTTTGTAGGGTTTCACGTCCAGTTTCATGTCCTTGGGTATCTCCACATTGGCACACAAAAACGGGAATTGGGCATCCTCGATGTTCTTTTGCAAGCCCTCCACGCCGCCGTCCCAATCGTGGTTACCCACGGTGGTCAGGTCAAAGCCCAACTTGTTCATAAACGCGATCATTGGATAGTTGGTCGGCTCATACATATCGTTAATGGGATTGCCCGTACGGTTGTCGCCGGCCGAAAACACCAACAAGTCAGGATAGATGCCCCGCAAGCTGTCCAACATGGCCGCAAACTGAGGCATCATATCGATGGCTGAGTGCATGTCGTTCACGGAAACCACGGCCACCACAGCGTTTTTACTATTTTTTTCATTTTGATTTACAACGGTTTGGCAAGACAACAAGCCAACCATAAGGGCAATTGTTATCCCAAAGGAAGTGAAGATGCGTTTCATGTTGTGGAAATTTCATGCAAATATACATTTTTTTCGGATTAAATCGTAATTTTGCGAAATAATGAGCAGATCCTTTGAAGGTAGAACGAGTTGGAAGGTGGTGGTCACCAACCTGTTTATCATCGCTATGTGCGGTGCCATGTTCTATTATATCTATAAGTTACAGGGATCAGTCCAAAACCAAAGAATAAACATCAGTGTTCAGAGCGACGCTCTCAACCTCACCAACAGGTTCACCCAATTGGTTCACGAGGCCCAGTCGGAGGCCAACCTGTTCGCCTTCACCGACAACCCCAAGCACTTGAAGCGCTTTGGCGCGCTAAACAACGAGATCAGCGTCTGCGCCGACTCCATCCTGCTGCTTTTGCCATCCAAGCAAAACGAGCAACGGATCCGCGAAGTGGAACGGCTCATCCTCCGAAAGGGACAGATCAGCTATGTGCTCTCGCGGCAGTTCTACTATTACGACCCGCTGGCCGAGATCGATGCCAAACTGGAAGCCTTCTCCCCCAGCCCCAACGATTCCGTGAATATCGTTAGCGACCTTAAAATCCTGTCGGACAAGGCAAGGTCGGAATACAAAAAGCGCATCAAGGAATACGAGAAAAAAACCGCCGAGTTGATCACCGACGACAACCACCTCTCAGAGGAGATCGCCGACCTGCTGCTGGAGCTGAACCAGGAGATCCTGCAGTCCACCAAGCTTGAGATGGAGATCAGCGAGAACATCATCAACGAGCACCTGACCGCCTCCACCTATATCGCCGGTGCCGTGCTGATCCTGATCGTCATCTTCGTCATCATGATCCTCAGCGACGTCAGCAAGGGATACCGGGCAAGAAAAGCGGCCGAAAAGGCCAGGGCCGACGCCGAGGAAGCCAAAAAGAAGACCGAAGAGCTTATGGAAAGTCGCCACAAGATGCTGCTCTCGGTCTCACACGACATCAAAAGCCCGCTAACTTCCATCATGGGCAACCTTGAGCTGATGGACAACACGGGCAACGAAAAGGAAGTCGATTCAATCCAACAATCAGCCGACCACATCCTCGACCTGTTGAGCAACCTGCTGGAGTTCTCCAGCCTGGAGCAGGGTATGCTGCAAGCTGAGAAAGAATACTTCAACGTCCGGGAATTGTGCGATGAAACGGCATCGATGTTCGAGCCTATCGCCCACAAGAAGAACCTTGAATTCAACTTCAAAAACGAGATCAAGCAGGCTTTATATGCCAATTCCGACTCGCTGAAGATCAAGCAGGTCATCAGCAACTTGATCTCCAACGCCATCAAATACACCATCGAAGGCAACGTCGGTTTCAAGGCCAGCTTTGAGAACGGCAGTCTGGTGTTCCGCATCAAGGACACCGGCATCGGCATCCCCAAGGACAAGCAGGATGAGATCTTCAAGCCCTTTGTCCGCACCGACAGTGGCAGCAAGATCTCGGAAGGCAGTGGCTACGGCCTCTCGGTTGTCAAGGGTTTCGTTGACTTGTTGGGTGGCACTATCGAGTTGGAATCGGAAGTCGGCAAAGGCAGCCTCTTCACCGCGAGGATCCCCGTGGAAATCAAGCTCATCGAGCAAAGCGACAGCCACTACAGCACCGCCCAGACCGACTCCTCAACCGAACAGGTTGAGCAGCGGCGCATCCTGATCATCGACGACGACGACACCTTGCTGACCGTCATCAGCAACATGATCACCAAATTGGGTCACCTGGTACTGATTTGCCGCTCGAAAAACGATATCGACGAGGCCTTGCTGCAAACCGATACCTTCGACTACATCCTTACCGACCGCGAGATGGGCGCCTTGAGCGGCAACGACATCCTGAAGATCTTCAAACAAGCCGATCCCCGCAAGCCCGTCTATCTTATGACCGCGCGCATGGATTATGACACCGAGAAAGCCAAGGAAGAGGGTTTCGACGGATTCCTGCAGAAGCCGTTCAACCTCAAGATGTTGGAAAGCATGTTCGGACGCCACACCAAAGTAGAGGAAACAACCTCCGACTCCAGTTTCGCCGACTTCCCCGTGCTTTGCGAAATGATGGGCGACGACGAGGAAGCCATCCGAGGCATCCTGAACATTTTCGCACAATCCACAGCCGACCATCTGGTGGCTCTGAACGAATGTGTGGAAAAGGACGATTTCAGCACTGCCCATGGCTTGTGCCACAAGATGTTGCCCATGTTCATCCAACTCCAACAGGACAGTGCCGTCCCCTTCCTATCGAAGATGAACAACGCACGCGGTGTCAACGACCCAACAGCTGTCTATCCCGAATGGAAAGACGATGCCATCAAGTTTATGGACGACGCGGATCGTTTGTTGGAAATGCTTTCGGATAAATACGGAATAGGTTAGAGTTCCAATCCCAGCTGATGCATCTTGTTATACAAGGTCTTGCGGTCGATTTGGAGCAATCGTGCCGCCACGGTCTTGTTGCCACGAGCCTTGGCAAGAGCCGCCTCTATCTGTTCGCGTTCATTGCCTGGACGCAAGGCGTAATCGTCATTTGAAAGCGCCGGTTTCTCCTGTACCTCAGGATAGATGGGCAAATCCTCCGCCTCGATATAGTCGCCTTCAGCAAAGAGGACACAGCGGCGGATCACGTTGCGCAACTCACGCAAATTGCCTTTCCATGACTGCTGCTTCATGAGTGCAATCGCCTTTGGCGACACACCTTTGATCTCCTTGCCCAATTCCTCATTGGCCTGCGACACAAAGAAGGTGACAAACTCCTCCAAGTCTTCGATACGTTCACGCAGCGGAGGCACTTGCAATGTAAACTCATTGATGCGGTGATACAGATCCTGGCGGAACTTGCCCTGTTCGATGGCCTTTTCGATATTCTCATTGGTAGCAGCCACGATGCGCACATCCACATTGACATCGACTGCCGAGCCTACCGGACGTACCTTCTGCTCTTGCAATGAGCGTAGCAGCTGCATTTGCACCTCGTAAGGCAGGTTGCCCACCTCATCAAGAAACACCGTGCCACCCTTGGCTTGTTCAAAAACGCCCTTCTTATCCGCAATGGCTGAAGTAAACGATCCCTTTAGATGGCCAAACAACTCGCTGGGAGCCAGCTCCTTGGACAGGCTTCCACAGTCAACGGCAATAAACGGGTTGTCGCGACGCGGACTACATTCGTGGATCATTTCGGCGATGTATTCCTTTCCCGTGCCGCTCTCGCCCAAGATGAGCACCGAAAACTTGGTCGGTGCCACCAGCTCAACATGTTTGTAAAGGCGTTTGATGGCTTCGCTATTGCCCTTCACCATCACCTTTTTCGGATGGAACAGCTCTTCTTCCTCCTGTCCCGATTCCAAAGCGGCGGCAATCTTCTCTTCCAGCAAGCTGGGATTGATAGGTTTTTTAAGGTAGTCGAAAGCACCCAGCTTCATGGCCGAAACGGCGGTCTGCACTTCGGCGTAGCCCGTCATCACGATGAAGGGCACACGACTCTTCAGCTGTTCCCTGACCCAAGCCATCAGCAGGATGCCGTCTCCGTCGGGAAGACGCAAGTCGGTCAAGATCAAGTCGATCTTCCGTGAGGAAATCTCCTTTTTCGCTTGGGCGTATTGGGTGGCCAAAACGACATCGTAATCGTTTTTACGCAGCCAAGTTTGGAGCATCACTCCAAAGGCGGCATCATCTTCGACAATCAGGATCGTATGTTTCATTGACATGTTTTTCCGCTGCAAAGATATAAAAAAAAGAAGCCTCGCAACGGGGAGAAGCAAGGCTTTCGTAAAAATTGAAAACGAGCAGAATTTTATTTGATGGAGATAATCAAATAATTCGATAATTTCCAAAAAGCATTGGGATCGACGATTTCGAGAGAGAGATTTTTGTCGTCGTCCTTTGTTAACAGGTAACTGCTTTCCGGATGTATTGTCATAATTGTAGCTTTTCTGGTATTCAACGGGATCACCCTCAAGTCGCGCTTGTCGGCAGCGATCATCACATCTCTGTTGACTTCGCCGGTGATATCCGAGCTTGAGAACCAACCGCCGCCTGACACGAGGTTGTGGGCCTTCAGGGTCTCCATAGGAGCCACGATGTAGTAAACCGTGTGCAACTCGGCTTCTTGTTTGCGGATGGTAGCCTGTTGCTCATTGGATTGGACATTCAGGCTTTCGATGTTCTCATTCAGGCTCTGCACATTCTCGTTCAGGCTCTTGACCTGACCTGTCAGTTCAGTGACCTGAGCCTTGCTGACATTCAGTTCCTCGCGAAGCTTATTGATATAGGTGTCCTTTTCGTTCAGTTCTTCTTTCAGTCTGCTGATGGTGACATTCAGCTGTTTTGATTTCGACCCGGCGTCGGCAAGCTGTTTCTCCAGCTCGTTGATCTTGGCCTTGTTTTGCTGGATGGTACGGTTGATGGCCTCAATCTGCGACACGGCGTAATTGGTATTGCCTTCCTGGTTTTCCATCATGATGATGTTTTCGGCCTCACGAACCGTTTGAAGGGCCATCTCAATCTCATTGATGGTCTGGAGTGAGGATTCAAAATCAGTGGTAACGTTTGCGGCAACCACCATCAATGAATCGCGTTCGGCCTCCAAGGCTTCATACTTTTTGGAACTCACAAAGCATGAGTTGAGACCAATCACCATTGCGATCAAAACCAATATGGATGTTAACTTCTTCATGATGTTTTGTTTCGGCTCGTCCTTATGCCAATATCATGCCAAACACAGATTTTGATTTAAAGATTTAATATTCAAGGATTTAAAGATTAGCTCATGATATAACAAGATGTGGAATTTTGTGGAATCGAATCCACAAAATGAAACAAATGTGGATTATTGTGGAATTTGTGCAAGCCAACGATAGTTTTTGTAAATTTGCACATCTTGAATCAACGCTATGGAAAAAACATTTGACCCCAATGCAGCTGCCGTTGCCGATTCAGGCATCTACGGCCTGCCATGCCCCGCCGAGGAGGCACAGATCATCATCATCCCCGTGGAATGGGAGCTGACCACAAGCTACAACCGTGGCACCGTTGACGGTCCGTCGGCCGTCATGGAAGCCTCTTTACAAGTGGACCTATGCCATCACGACTATCCCGAGTTGTGGAAAAAAGGCATCTGGATGGATGAGTTCCCCAAGGAGCTACGCGCCTTGCACGACACCTTGGCTCCCGTGAGCGAGGAAATCATCAACGCCCTTTACGAGGGCACCATCGACGACGATCCCGAAAAGTACCGTAAGATGTACGCCGACATTGAGTTGGCCACGGAGAAGAAGAACGCCTGGCTTCGCGACAGGATCGCCTATTGGAAGGAGCAGGGAAAGATTGTGGGTTTGTTAGGCGGCGACCACAGCTGTCCCCTCGCCTATCACCAATACCTTAATAAACAAGGTGTGGAATACGGCATCCTTCACGCCGACGCCCACATGGACCTCCGCGACGCCTTCGAGGGCTTCAAGTATTCACACGCATCCATCTTCTTCAACACCATGAAGTTCAGCAACGTGAAACGGCTTGTCCAGGTAGGCATCCGCGACTATTGCCACCAGGAGAAGGAACTGATGTTCAATCAGTTCGACCGCATCAAGGTGTTCTTTGACCGTGACAACCGCCGTCGCATGTACGAAGGCACCCGTTGGAAGGACATCGTGGAAGAGATGATCGAAGAATTGCCCGAAAAGGTCTATATCTCCATCGACATCGATGCCTTGGATCCGAAGCTGTGTCCCAACACCGGTACTCCGGTGCCCGGCGGCATGGAGTACGAGGAGTTGATGTACCTGCTCAACAAGATCCGTGAGGCTGGCAAGGAGATCATTGGCTTCGACCTCTGCGAGGTCTCGCCTGGCGACACCGACTGGGACGGCAACGTGGGGGCAAGAGTGTTGTTCCATCTGTGTGGCGTGGCGGCAAAATAGATAAAAGTTTAAAGTTAAAAGATAATAGTTAGGAAGATGGGTACCGTACTTCAAATTCTAACCCTATTAGGAGCCGTCACCTTATTTCTTTTCGGCTTAAACCTCCTTAGCAACGGACTTCAGAAGGTGGCTGGCGACGGCATGCGCCGCATCCTGGCCGCCATGACCTCCAACCCATTCACGCAAATCCTTACAGGTATCGGCGTCACCGCACTTATCCAGAGTTCAACGGCCACCACGATCATGGTGGTCAGCTTCGTGAACGCCGGACTTTTGGAGCTAGGACAAGCCATCGGCGTCATCATGGGTGCCAACATCGGCACCACCATCACAGCGTGGATCCTGGCGGTATTCGGCTTCTCGTTCAACATGGCCGATTTCGCCTTCCCCTTGCTGCTGTTTGGTTATATTTTGTTGCAGATGAAGAAAAACCAGAAGCAGCACGACACCGGTGAAATCATCATCGGTTTCGCCCTGTTTTTCATCGGCTTTGCCACCTTACGCTCCACGGCCCAAGGCCTCCTCACCGCCGACAATCTCGGCTTCCTCGTCTCATGGTCCAACCTAGGTTGGTGGTCCATTCTGATTTACATGATTATCGGCATTGTGTTGACGATATGTTTCCAATCATCGGCAGCAACCATGGCCATCACCATGACACTCATCACGACAGGCATGTTGGACTTCAGGCTGGCAACTGCCATCATGATGGGAGGAAACATCGGAGCCACCTTTGCTGCCAACATCGCCGCCTCGGTAGGCAACGTAGCCGCCAAGCGGACGGCAATCTCGCACACCATCATGAACACCGTCGGCGTGATTTTCGTGCTCATCATCTACCCCTGGTTCCTCCAGTCGATCGGCTGGATTGTGGAGCTTTTCGGTCTTCCCAACCCCAATACCGCCGATTTGACCCTCTCCTCCGGACCCGAAGCCGATGCCGTTCAGAAATCCCTGTTATACAGCGTCTGCGTGATGCACACCTTGTTCAACGTGGTGATCACCTTGATCTTCGTATGGTTCGTGCCGAGTTTTGTGAATCTGCTCTGCAAGATTTTCCCCTCAAAGACCGAAGAAGAGGAATATCGCCTGCAATACATCAGCGGCGGTCCCCTGTCAACCGCCGAGCTGTCGCTTGACGAGGCCAAGCAAGAAATCTCCAACTTCTGCGACGTGTGCTTCCGTGGCTTCAACCATGTTCGCGAGGCCATCAACGAAACCGATCCCGACAAGTACTCCGACCGTTTGGCAAAATTGGTCAAATACGAAGAGATGACTGACCGAATAGAATACGAAATCGCTTTCTATCTGAATGAAGTCTCGAAAGGCGAGATCTCCAGCAACTCCGCCAAGCGCATCAAGGCGATGTACAAGATCATTGGTGAAATGGAGAGCCTCGGCGACTCAGGCGAGTCCATCAGCCGAATCCTGAAACGAGCCCATGCCCATAACAGGAAATTTGATGCCGACATGATCCAGCGGCTTAACAAGATGATGGACAAGGTCAGCGAAGCCTACCTCGCCATGAAGGAAAACCTCAGCTTCCCCTATCACCAGCTGAAAGACATCAGCAACGCCCAAAACGCCGAACATAGGATCAACCTGTTGCGCGACCAACTCCGCGACGAGCACATCAACAACATCGAAAGTCCATCCTACAACTACCAAACCGGCGTTTATTACATGGACATCGTGGCCGAATTGGAGCGCATGGGCGACTTCATCATCAACATTTCGGAGGCGATTCTTGAGGAAGTTGAGAAATAAGAGATAATATTTGACAGTTAAGAGTTTATTGTTATCTTTGTGCCATCATTCAAACCATTTCGATAATGGCACTGAACAACCTTTTTACCAAAGACAAGCGCGAGAAGCACTTCTTCCCCACCTACCTGCAACAGGCGGAGACGGCGCAAGTGGCCGCCAAATACCTCAAGGAGCTGGTCAAGAGTGAAGATCCCGAGGAACGCCGACTGCTTTCCCGCATGATCAAGAAACAAGAAAGCACGGGCGACGAACTGTTGCGCGAGTTCTACTTCGAGTTGAACGAAGCTTTTGTCACCCCCTTCGACCGCGAGGACATGAACGCCCTGGCCATGGACATGGACAAATTCCTTGACTTCATCAACCATTCCGCCAAGACCATCCTGATGTACAATCCCAAACGCATCGACAAGCAGATCAAGGAGATCATTGACAACATCCACGAGGATGCCTCCACCATGATCGAAATCTTCAGCCTCTTGGACGACCTCGGGAAAAACCACCAACAGATCAGCGACCTCTGCCAGAAGGTGACCCTCATCGAACATGCAGTTGACGACATTTACGGCGACTATATCTCCTACCTTTTTGCCAATGAAAAAGACGAGATTGAGCTGCTGAAATACAAGGAGATCGCCCAAGTGATCGAAGATACCACCGACCGTGCCAAGGAAGTGACCAGCACCGTCAAAAGTTTGATCATAAAAGAATCGTGATGAACCTCTTGACCATAGCCATCATCCTCTCGATCGTCATCGCGTTGGTGTTCACCTTCCTCAACGGCATGAACGATGCAGCCAACTCGATTTCGACCATCATCGCCACCAAGGTGATGACGCCTATCCAAGCCATCATCTGGGCTTCGTTCTGGGAATTCACCGCCTTCCTCATCATCAGGCTGGTACTCAACCAACAGTTCGCCGTAGGTAACACCATGGCCAACTTCGCCGACATCAACGTCATCAATCCCTACCTGATTCTATCGGCCTTGATCGGCGCGGCCATCTGGGTGGCCGTCTGCACCCGCAACGGCATGCCCATCTCCACCTCACACGCCTTGATTGGCGGCATCATCGGAGCCGCTTGGTTTGTCAACGGCAGCAACGTACTGCACATGAAGCCCATCATCATCACTTTGGTCTTCATCGTGCTCTCGCCTTTGATCGGGCTATTCTTGGGATTCTTTCTGGAATGTATTTTCCTCAAGATCTTCAAAAACCGTCCTCGCAAAAAAGTGGATAAACTGTTCAAGGTGCTCCAGCACTTCTCTACGGCTGCCTTCTGCATCGGCCACGGTTCCAACGACGCGCCCAAGACCATGGGTATCATCGCCGTGCTGATGGCCAGCGCATTCACCACCCAAGGTGTCAGCCCCGAAACGCGGGAGTTCATCGGCAACTTCTACGACGGCAGCCAAGGCTTTCACATCCCTGACACCCTGGCCGTCGTGTGCTACATCATCATGTCGCTGGGCATCCTCATTGGCGGCAAGAACGTCATCAAGACCATGGGCGGCGGCTTGGCCAAAATCACTCCCATTCGTGGCTTCTCGGCTGAATTCGCCGGTGCCACTACCCTAATTGCCACCTCATTCCTCGGCATCCCCGTCAGCACCACGCATACCATCACTGGCGGCGTCATCGGCGTGGGACTCACCGACGGCATGAAGTCGGTGAAATGGGTCACCGCCAAACGAATAGTCCTGTCGTGGATCCTCACCATTCCTGTACCGCTGGTCATTAGCGGACTCTTGAACCTTTTGTTGAACCTCTTACCAATTTAACGCCATGAGTCTCAACAATTTCTTCCAGTATTTCGTCCCCAAGGAGACCAGATTCTACCCGCTTTACCAGCAGCAGGCCGACTATATCGGCAAAGCCGCCAAAGTGTTGCGACAGATGATCACCGAGACCGACCTCCAAAAGCTGGAAAGCCAGAAAAAAGAGGTGAAGGCCTGTGAAACCGCAGGCGACGAGGTGCTCCGGGTATTCTACACCCAACTGTTCAACGCCGTGCTCACCCCCTTCGAACGCGAGGATGTGCACCAATTGGCCGAGATGATGGACAACGCCCTCGACCGTCTTGACGACTCCGCCAACATCATCTATACGCGGCGGTTTACCGACATCGACGCCGACCTTACCGTGATGACCGACAACATCGTATTCGCCTCTGAGAGTCTCAAGACCATCATGGACAACCTTGAACACACCGACAACCCCGCCAAGCGTAGGGAGATCGGCCGTTTGTGCCAAGAAATCAAGTCGATCGAAAACGAAAGCGACGAGCTTTACGGCGCATACATCAGCAAGCTGTTCAAACAACACTACAGCCTTGCTGACATCATCAAGCGCAAGGACATGGTTCAGGTGTTGGAGAACACGACCAACTCTTTGAAGTATATTTCGGACAAATTAAGGGCGATTATTAGTGAGTTATAGTTATTAGATAAAAGATAATAGTTATGAGAAGAATCATCAACAGCTTGTTAGACAACGACTTGTACACCTTCAGCGTGTGCTACGCCTACCTTCAGAAATTCCCTCGCGCCATGGGGCAATATACCTTTGTGGACCGCAACAACACGGTCTATCCGAAAGGCTTCGCCGAGAAGTTGCGTGAACAGTTCGACAGCCTTGCCGATATCCGCATTACCAGCGAGGAAGCGCGATTTATGAAACAGAAGTGCTACTACTTCCCGTTATGGTTCTTCACCTTCCTGAAAGGATTCCACCTGAGGCCGTCGGAAGTCGAGGTGAGCCAAGACGAGGAAGGCCATCTCCACATCACCGTCACAGGTTTGCTCTGGCGCACAGTGTTTTGGGAAATGCCCATCCTAGCCACGGTTTCGGAGCTGTCGCATGAGCTAAAAGGCGAGTTTGAGCATTACGATGCCGAAAAGGAATACAAGAAATCATACGACAAAGCCATCCGATTGATCGGCAATGGCGTGAAATTCAGCGACTTCGGTACACGCCGCCGTTTTTCATACGATCATCAGGAAAGGGTGATCCAGAGCTTCATCGAGGCACAGAAACAGTTTACCAAGACTTGCTTCGTAGGAACGTCGAACGTGCTGTTGGCCATGAAGTACAACCTCACTCCCATTGGCACCATGAGCCACCAGTTCATCGAGACCTGCTCTTTGTATGGCTATAATGAGGCCAACTACCTCGCCATGGACTATTGGCAGGAGGTTTATGCCGGTAGCTTGGGTGTGTTCCTCTACGACACCTACACTCGCAAGGCCTTCTTCCAGAACTTCACGATGCTGCACGCCAAGTTGTTTGACGGTCTGCGCGTGGATAGTGGCGATAACATTGAGGCTTTGGAGGAGATCATCTTGAAGTACAAGGAGCTTGGCATCGATCCGGCACAGAAGTCCATCATTTTCAGCAATGGCTTGAACGTGGATGAAGCTATTGCCATCCATGAGGTCGTCAACGGCAGGATGCTGGATTCCTACGGTATCGGCACACACCTCACCTGCGACATCGACAACGTGAAGGCCATGAACATCGTGGTGAAGCTCACGGCAGCCAAGATCACCGAGAAACGCACCTGGAAGAAGGTGGTCAAACTATCGGACGACCACGGCAAATACACCGGCGATCCAGAGGAAATCGAGATCTGCAAGAAGACGCTGGAGATTGATTAGTTGGGGATTTGGTTACGAACCTCGTTCAAAAACCATTTCTCATCACAGATATAACACTTTTGGTTCACTCTCCTGATCATGGAGACCAGGAGCTTTTGGACTGCGATTTTGGAGACTTCGGCGGTAACGACATGGTATTCAGATCCGTCAACCACACAAGTGGAATCACGTGAGAATTTCAGAGCTTCCCATTTCAGGCAACCAAGGAATTCACAAGATTTGTTTTCGGTCAACACATTATCCGCCAACATTTGATCAGTAACACAAGTAACTTTCAATCCATCTTCCGTTTCATCAGATGAGTTCAATTTCACGAAATCGACAGGTTCAATCATACTTAGCAAATCTTTAGCAAAGTCGGCATCCACCAACAATTTCTGGTATCGCTCGGTCAGTTCACCCACAGCCTTTTGGGTATTTACCGAAATCTCGCCCAAAAGTCTCAGGTACAGGCCCTCTCCTTCTTTATCCAAATACGGCTCAAAGTAGATTGTCACCTTCGTTCCCAGATTTTCATCTGCTTCAGCCGAAAAGTATCCCATCTCTCGCTCCACCAGCCCAAAAGCAGCATATACCTTTGCCTCGTCAAAGTTTTTCCCATATCCCATTGCGCGATAGTACTGGGCATCCGACATCACTTTATTCACTGGAATTTCCTGGGCTTGAGCAGCAATGCCAAGCAAAACGATGATAAATAAAAAGAACTTTTTCATGATTCACAAAATTAATCAAAGCAAAGTTACATAAAAAAAAACGCATATCAAAAAAACAACTAGAATGAAAAAGGGCAGCTTTCATACTGCCCTTCCTTGGTTTTGTTATTTCTTTCTTTTTATTGGATGTTCATAAGAATATTATTTTGATTGACAATGATATACACATAAAAGCAATGCCTTACTCAAATACGACATCAAACATATTATACAAATCAAAGAGACTACTGTAATCATCAATCTCTAACCATCCATCAATATATTCAAACTGAGAATCAAATATCTTGGGGTTTATCTGACCGACCAACACTATGTTATCTCCTGGAGCCACTGTGCCTTCAGAAACATTGAATGACGTAAAAACATATTCTATTTCCAACAACGTTGAAACAAAGCATTTATCATAAAACAATTGCCAAGTATGCTCAACTTGTCCTCCATTATACAAACGAATCGAAATCGTGCTAGCATTACGAGGAATAACAATCTTGGTAATTGGATTACCTTTTAAATCCGTAATATCCAATCCATCATTCGGCTCTTCGTAATCCGAAGCCATTCGTATCTCTACTTGTTTTGTTTGGTTACTCTCTATAGTAAGCAACCTGTTAAAGTAAAACAACTGATCATCCACAACCATCCAAACCCATTTATAGCCATCCTTTTCAGCGTTCACACTATAAGTTCCTGCCTCAATCCCCTCAATACTGAAGTATCCATTGGCATCGGAAACAGCAATATAAACCAATGACGGATCAATAGTACTCTGTAAACTTACCTTAAATCCATTAGGATGGGCCATTAAAGAACCGCTTACATCAATAAGTCCCGAGATATTACCAATGCCATTGTTTGGCGTAACATCATCACTGCCACATCCAAAAAGCAGCAATACACTAAGAAGCGCAACAAAGCCAATGTATTTCCTTTTAAACATCATTGAAGGTAAACGATCTAACATTCCCATATTGAATCTCATTATTTGAACCATACATAACCCAAGCACGGACATAATAAGTAACAGTGTATGGAGGAAAATCCCAATAGGTGTAACTGTATTCGCCCAATCCGTTCCCTGATACATCAACCCGATTGTCGTTGATGGTCGGATTATGGTTGGTAGAAGAATAACAGAAGCCACGATGGTGATAAGCTGGGTTACCTACACTGTTCACTGTAGCATGGAACGTGTTGCACCATGGCGTGATACTTCCATCAACATACGTCACAGGATTTGTAGTGACATCTGGGAGGCTGTAACCCCCCGTCGCATAGATATGCAACACATTGCTACCGTTATTGGAGGTGACGTACAAATCCGTGAAATTTGACCCTGCCGCCAACTTGGATCGGTCGATGGTAATGGAAACAATCACATTTTGACCTGGACTCAATGAATTGGGAACCGAAGAAACAGCGCTAATCCATGCGCATGAATATACCACACTGCAGTTGATGGTTACCGTACCGTTATTATAAATATTGAACGACTGCATATTGATAGAGGGATTGGATCCAAAATCAATGGAAGAGATGTTGTTACCTGACATATCAGTAAGTCGAATCCAAGTGGGGATCTTCTCAATTTGCACATCTCTGCGCATTCGTCTACCGTTTTTCACTGTAATCACATAGTCATCAATCAAATCCGTGTATTCGGCTTTTGAAACCGTGATTGAATAAGCTCCGTCTGGTATATCAAGGAATTCATACATACCGTCTGAGCCCGTCAACGTAGTTTCACCACTGGGGCGCAATTGCACATTGGCGTTTCTTACCGGCTCACCTGTTGCAAAATCAGTAATGCAACCATAAATAGAGCCACTGTCAGAATCACCCTCTCCGCCCGAAGGATTGTCCTCAGGTGTACAGCCAAGCATTGCGCAGCATAGCATCAGCACCGCGATGAATCTAAATAAATGATTGGTTTTCATAATAACAGCTTTGAAAAATTCACAATAATATGCAAAGAAAAGAAAATAATCTCGGAAAAGCAAGAAATTGGAGAAGACTAATAGGCCTTAGACAGCATCAACCATCAAATCCTTCCGACCAATCAGGCTGAAAATGGTGATTTCGTTATCCTCATTGAGGATACGTAGCGTCCTTAGGATTTCAAAACCACCAATTCATAATTGTAAAGGTTGACTTTTTTATGAAGATTGTCAACGGCCTTCCTAATGTTGTAAGCAATGTCTTGCTGATTATCTATGTCAATGACTTCAGTCACACACTTTACTGTCTCGAATCCTTCATTCATTGTCATTATTATTTATAACGCTTTTCGCCAGGTACATCCGTTCTTCCATTCGGAACAGCCATAGGCGGTGCGGCCTTTTATGATATAGCCCTTGCCACACAACGGACAAGGCTGGCCGATGATGGCATCGGGATTGGACTCAACTGAAGAGGATTCAGTGATTTTGGGTTTAGTTTTTTTGGAAACAGCTTTCTTAGCACCTTCTTTGGAAGCAGATTTTTTAGGCTTTTCTTCTTGAACCGTCACTGCCACCCGCCGGTTGCTATTATCCAGCATCACGGTATTGACAATCTCTGAGACCATCTGCTTGAGTTCTTCGAGAAACTGTCGGGCTTCGTATTTATGCTGCTCAATCTCACGGAGTTTCTTTTCCCAAATGCCCGTCAATTCAGCGCTTTTCAGCAGATCCTCATGGATCAAACCGATGAGTTCAATGCCCGTAGGTGTTGGCTCCAAGCTTTTTCGCACCTTTTTAATATAATTACGCTTGAAAAGTGTCTCAATAATGGCGGCACGTGTGGAAGGACGGCCAATACCATTCTCCTTCATCACCTCACGTAGGGATTCATCGTCAACCAACTTGCCTGCGGTTTCCATGGCACGGAGCAAAGTGGCTTCGGTATAGGGTTTCGGCGGCGTAGTCCACTTCTCAGCCAATTGCGGCTTATGAGGGCCGTGTTCGCCTTTCGTGAAGATGGGCAAGGTCTTTTCCAAATAGCTAGAATCCCCTGACGGGGATGCGAAGGAATTATCGGCATCATCAGCTACCGAGCTGGCATCCCTACGGGATGCGGAGGCACCAGAAGAATCGTCATCAGGCTTCTCGGGTTTGATGACTTCTCGCCAACCGGGAATGAGGATTTGTTTTCCAGAGGTCTTGAACTCAACATCTTCCACCTTGCCTAAGACGGTGGTAGTGGCAAACTGACAATCAGGATAAAACACGGCGATGAAATGGCGACATACCTCGTCGTAAACCTTTTCTTCAGCGAACGACAATCCCTGTGGCACCACGCCGGTCGGGATGATGGCATGGTGATCGGTAACCTTGCTGTTATCAAACACCTTCTTGCTCTTGGGCAACTTCTTCCCTGCCAATGCTGCCGTCAAATCGGCATAATTCACCAGCTTGGCCAAGATACCCGGACACTTGGGATAGATGTCGTCACTCAAATAGGTGGTATCGACACGCGGATAGGTGGTGTATTTCTTCTCGTAAAGGCTCTGGATGGTCTGCAAAGTCTGTTCGGCCGACATGTTGTACTTCTTGTTGCACTCCACTTGGAGCGATGTCAAATCATACAAACGCGGTGGGGCCTCAGTGCCTTTCTTGGTAGAGATATCAGTTACCGTAAACTCCTTGCCTTCAACACTTTCCAAGTCTTTTTGACCCTCCTCCACCGAACCGTATTTGCCTTTGGTAGAGGTAAAAGTAGTGTCACGATACACCGTTGAAAGCACCCAATAGGCCTCCGGTTTGAAGTTCTGAATCTCTTGATAACGTTTGACGATCAATGCCAATGTCGGGGTCTGTACTCGGCCAATCGACAGCACCTGCCGATTCTGGCCATATTTCAAGGTATAAAGCCGTGTCGCGTTCATGCCCAACAGCCAATCGCCAATGGCCCGCGACAATCCTGCTTCGTAAAGCGACTGATAATCAGACTGATCCTTTAGCGTTTTAAAACCTTCCCTAATGGATTCCTCGGTCAGCGACGAGATCCAAAGGCGCTGCACAGGGCATTTCACCAAAGCCTTCTGCATCACCCAACGCTGGATCAACTCGCCCTCTTGGCCGGCATCACCGCAATTGACGATGGAATCGGCTTTCTGAAACAACGATTCAATGATCTTAAATTGCTTCTCCACGCCCTTGTCGGCAATCAGCTTGATACCAAAACGAGGTGGAATCATCGGCAGTCGGCTCAAAGCCCAGGCTTTCCATTGGTCGGAATAGTCCTGTGGCTCCTTCAGCGTACAGAGATGACCGAATGTCCACGTCACCTGATAGCCGTTGCCTTCCATATACCCCTCATGCGCGGTATTGGCTCCCAACACCTTGGCAATGTCACGGGCTACACTCGGTTTTTCGGCTATACAAACGATCATTTTTTAAGAAGTTAGAACATAGAAGTAAGAAGTCAGGAGTTTATTAAGATTTTCGCTTTGGATTTTTCGGCCACGAACCACACTTGATCAGACGGCTGGAAAGTGATACGGGCTGAAGGATTCAGGATAAACTGTCCATCGCGCTCAATGGCGATCACCATGGCATTGTATCGATCGGCAAGGCCGGAATCCATCAAGGCAACGTCCACAAAGGGACTGTCAGGCTTCACCTCCACTTTGTACATATCCACTTCACCATCCTCGTGTTCACGGATCAGCTGATCGTCAAACACTTCAATCCTACCCAAAAGCAGACGCAGATGATCCTCGTGGCCGACAAAAGTGATCTTGTCAAACGGAAACAGCTGGAAATTGGATTTCGGTAGTTCAAACACCTGCTTACCCCTTTCCACGCTCACCACACTCACGTTATAATTGTCGCGGAAATCAGTGTCCTTGATCAGTTTGCCCGAATACACACTGTCAGGACTCAGCGTCATCTTCTGCAAATGGCAGTTCTCCTGCAAAATCTCCGGAATGGCAAACACCTGGGCGTTCTGGCGCTTGTTGAGATTGTCCATAAATCGCTCTTCGATACGCTTATAGAAACGCATGGCGGGACTCAACACCCTAAGTGCGATGGCATATATCAGGCCAAAGCCAACATTAATGAAACGGAACCATGGCGACCCGATGTGAAGGATATTCCAGAAAGGCTCATTCAGGAAGTGGCGCAGCACGCTGCATGCCACCACCCATACAATGATGAAACGAAGGATGAACACAATGAGGATCAGCGTCTTGTTAAACTTGCTGGCCTCCATCAACTTCTTGGTGGTATTGGCCAAGGTATGTTTGAAACCCATCGCCCAAAGGAATGGCGACAGCAGGATCAACGAAACTGCCGTGCTGATAGCCGCGTTCCATGGTGCCGGAACATATCGCATGATGAACGAACAGCCAAAGAAACTGATCAAGGTCACCGCGATGATGATGGCCAGGTAAATGACCATATTCTTGAACTGCCTTTCCACAAAGCTGCCCATGTTGACCTTTTTGCCGCTTTTTACTTTAATTCCCGAGTCAGTGTTTTCGAGCTTTTCAAGCCAGCGTTTCGGGAAGTTCCTCGTCACCCATTCATAGCTCGGAACGGCCGCCTTGATGGCATAAGGTGTGATAAACGTGGTGATGATCGACACCGAAACGATGATGGGGTAAAGGAATTCATCAATCACGCCATAATTGAGGCCCAAAGTGGCAATGATGAACGAGAACTCTCCGATCTGACTAAAGCAGAAACCGCCCTGCATGGCTTGTTTCAAGCCCAATCCAGCCAACAGACGACCCACCACGTTGCTCAACGGCTTGAAGACCAAAAGCACCAAGGTAACAATCAGGATCTGCCACCAGTAATTCACCAGTATCTGCGGATCAACCATCATACCCACTGACACGAAAAAGATGGCTCCAAAGAGGTTCTTGATGGGTGCAGTAAGCTTGTGAATCATCTCAGCTTCAAGGGTTTCAGCAAGGATGGAACCCATGATGAAGGCACCCAAAGCCGAAGAAAAACCAGCTAAATTGGCCAACACCACCATCATGAAGCAAAGACCCACGGAAAACACCGTCAATGTTTCTTCCGACATGAATTTACGCGCCCATCGCAGCACGGTAGGCACAATAAAAATGCCACCCAAAAACCACACCACCAAGAAAAACCCCAACTTCAACATACTGTAAACCAGCTGCATACCATCAAAACTCTTGCTCACGGCCAAAGTCGAGAGAATCACCATGAGCAGTACTGCTTCGAGATCCTCCACAACCAACTCACCGATGACGTTGCCGCTGAATTTCTCGCGATACAGCTTCATATCCTCGAACGCCTTGGCGATGATGGTGGTGGACGAGATGGACAACATGGCACCAAGGAAGATACAGTCCATCTTCGACCAGCCGAGCGACTTACCCAGCAGAAAGCCAATGAGGCACATGGTCACCAACTCAGTCAATGCCGTGATGCCGACTGTACCACCTACCTTTTTCAGTTTTTTGAAGCTAAACTCCAAACCGATGCCAAACAGCATGAACACCATGCCAATCTCGCTCCAGGTCTCCACACTGGTGTGGTCCTTGATCACCGGGAACCACTCAAAGTTGGGACCGATCAAGAAACCCGCGATGATGTAGCCCAAAACGACTGGCTGCTTCAACCATTTGAAAATTACCGTGGTGATACCAGCGGTCACCAGAATCAGGGCGAGGTCGGAGAATAAGGCAGGAAGTTCGGACATCTCTAGCTTTAAAATCTAAAATATTAATTCTTAATTGCCAATAGTTGCCGGGCATGTTCCTCGGAGGCCACGAACCACACGGTGTCGCCTTCATGGAATTCGGTGGACGCCGGAGGATTGAGGATGAACTCCTCTCCTCTTTCCACCGCGATCACCAAGGTATGGAAGCGATTGAGCAGATCGGAGTCATGCAGCGAAACGCCCACATAAGGGTCGGTGGCGGCCATCTTATAACTATGGATCTCAACATTGCTCGCCAGTCTTTCCTTGACAAGCACCTCTTCTTCCACCTCAACCAAAGGCCTTAGACGGGCGAGGCTCTCCTCTGTGCCCAGGAAGACCACCTCATCGGAAGGGAAAAGCATGAAATCGCGTCTCGGAAGGTCGGTCGACTCGTCGGCCCGGTTCACCCCCACCACGATGATGTTGAATTGGTCCCTGAATCCGCATTCGCGGATATGTTTTCCGGCATAGGCGCTATGGGGGCTCAGTGTCATCCGTTCCAAGGTGAAATTCTCACGAAGTACCTCCGGCACCACGAAGGTCTGCAAAGTCTGGCGCTTGTTCATGTTTTCCAAGAATCTGCGCTCAATACGCTCATACCAGTTCATGGCCGGACTCAGGGTACGCAGCAACAGGTTGAGCGTGAGCGAGGCCACGACAGCTATCACGATGTCATTCATCTGAATGTTGACCGAGGTCCAGAACGAATCGTCCAAGAACCTCTTGACGATGGAAGAGGTGAAAAACCAAGCGACGACGAAACGTAATCCGAACAGCAACCTGACCATCAGTTTATTTGCCTTGTTTTTACGAACCATGTCCAAGGTTTCTTTGTCGTAGTCACGCTTGAAGGCCAACGCCCACACAAAAGGCGCCACCACCACGATGGTAATCGACAGGCACACGAGGCTGACCCAAGGAGAGTCGCTATTGGCTTTCCATGGAGTTAGGATGGAGAAGCAGATCAACGACAAAGCCAGAAGGATGGATGCATAGAGTACCGTCTTCTTGATTTGGCCCACGACAAAAGTACGCATCGTAACGGAAGCGCCCGTCTTCGACTTGATGCTCTTCTCCTTGTTGGCGAAGAAAGCGACCCATTTCTCAGGCGTCTTCTTCTCAATCCAATTATACAGTGGATCGCCCGCCTTTATCATATAAGGTGTCAAGAAGGTGGTGATGATTGACACTGAGACAATGATGGGATACAGGAACTCGTCGATGACGCCAAAGTTCATCCCCACCGTGGCGATGATGAATGAGAACTCACCGATTTGCCCGAAGCACATTCCCGCGCGGACCGAGTTATGGAGGCTGTCGCCGGAAAGCAGCATGCCCACGCCCGAGCTCAACGATTTCAGCGACACCACCACGATGGTAATCACCAAGATCTGCCACCAGTACCGCACCAGGATGGCCGGGTCGACCATCATACCCACTGACACGAAGAACACCGCTCCGAACAGGTTCTTGATAGGCGTTGTCAGCTTATGGATCATCTCAGCCTCAAGCGTTTCGGCCAGGATGGAGCCCATGATAAAGGCACCCAAAGCCGATGAGAATCCGGCTTTGTTGGCCAGCCATACCATGAAGAAGCACAGGCCCACGCCGAAGACCGTCAGCGTTTCCTCCGACATGAACTTACGAGTCAGCTTGAGTATCGAGGGAATCAGAAACACGCCACCCACATACCAAATTAACAGGAAGAACAACAGTTTCGCCATGCTGAACATCAACTCCCTGCCATCCAAGGCCGTACTCACTGCCAGGGTGGAGAGGATCACCATCATTAAGATGGCGGCCAGGTCCTCCACCACCAGCACTCCGATGACGCTGTTGGTAAAACGCTCGCTTTTCATCTTCAAGTCATCGAAGGCCTTGGCGATGATTGTGGTCGACGACATGGAGAGCATGGCCCCGAGGAAGATGCTGTCCATTCGCGACCAGCCCAAGGCTTTGCCGAGCAGGAAGCCGATGAAACACATGGAGACCAGCTCTGTCAGCGCCGTGATACCCACAGTGCCCGCCTGTTTCTTCAGCTTCTTGAAGCTGAACTCCAGTCCGATGGCGAAGAGCAGGAACACCATGCCTATCTCGCTCCAGGTCTCCACGCTGTGGTGGTCGTTGATGACGGGGAACCAGGGAAAATAAGGGCCAATGAGCAAACCTGCTATGATGTAGCCCAACACAAGTGGTTGTTTCAACCATTTGAATATAACTGTTGTAATACCGGCGGTTACCAGTATCAGTGCGAGATCGGAGAATAATGCAGGCAATTCGTTCATAACGGAAAAAGGGAAACGGAAAACAAAGAACGGAAAACGGAAAGTTTGTTTTCCGTTCTCCGTTCTCCGTTTTCCACTTTAATTACAGCAGATGGCAAGTGATGGTCAAACCAGCCATCACGATGGAGACCATGCTCATCAGCTTGATGAGGATGTTCAGTGAAGGACCTGACGTATCTTTGAACGGGTCACCGACGGTGTCGCCAACAACGGTAGCCTTGTGATTGTCAGAGCCCTTGCCGCCAAAGTTACCTTCCTCGACATACTTCTTGGCATTGTCCCAAGCACCGCCTGAGTTAGCCATGAAGACTGCCATCACGAAGCCCGTGGCCAGACCACCGATCAACAGACCGAGGACGCCAGGAACACCGAGGATAACACCGGTGAGGATCGGGACGATGATAGCGAGGATCGAAGGAACCAGCATTTCATGTTGTGCACCCTTGGTAGAGATAGCAACGCAGCGCTCGTAGTCAGGCTCAGCCTTGCCTTCAAGGATACCCTTGATGGTGCTGAACTGGCGGCGAACCTCTTCAACCATCTTCTGAGCAGCGCGACCCACAGCGTTCATGGTCATGCCACAGAACACAAAGGCCATCATAGCGCCAATGAACACACCAACGAGAACGACAGGGTTCATCAGGTTGACGTTGTAAGCCTCCATGAAGTCGATCAAAGAAGCCTTAGCGGCAGCAACGCCATTCGGCAGGTCTTGACCCACACGGACCAAAGCGATCTTGATTTCTTCAACGTAGGATGCCAACAGGGCGAGGGCAGTCAGAGCGGCGGAGCCGATAGCGAAGCCCTTACCAGTAGCGGCGGTAGTGTTGCCAAGAGCATCGAGAGCATCGGTGCGCTTGCGAACCTCAGGATCGAGGCCGCTCATCTCAGCGTTACCACCGGCATTGTCGGCGATAGGACCGTAAGCGTCGGTAGCCAAGGTAATGCCCAGTGTTGAGAGCATACCCACGGCGGCGATGCCGATGCCATAGAGGCCCATGGAGAGGTTGGTGGCATTGAACTGCAGGCTGAAGCCGTTGGCGCAGAGGTAAGCCAGGATGATGGCCACACCCACGGTGACCACCGGGATGGCAGTGGAGAGCATACCCAAGCCCAGACCGGAGATAATCACGGTAGCAGGACCTGTCTTGGAACTTTCAGCCACCTTCTGGGTGGGCTTGTAGCTCTGTGAAGTGTAATATTCAGTAGCCTTGCCGATGATGACGCCAGCCAGCAAACCGACGACCACCGACAGAGAGACTTGCCACCATTGGTTGGTCTCGGTGCCAAACAACCAGGCGAAGATACCGAAGGTAGCGGCAGCGATCAACACGGCAGCGGTGTTGGTACCACGTGAAAGGGCGCCCAGCAATTCCTTCATGCCGGCGTTCTCTTTGGTGCGAACCAGGAAGATACCTATTAATGAGAGGAGCACGCCCACGGCAGCGATGAACATAGGAGCAAGCACAGCCTTCATCTGCAAGCCCTCAACGGCTGAGGTAGCGAAAGCCGAGGCACCCAGTGCCATAGTAGCCAGGATGGAACCAGCGTATGACTCATAAAGGTCAGCGCCCATACCAGCCACGTCACCGACGTTGTCACCAACGTTATCAGCGATGGTAGCAGGGTTACGCGGGTCGTCCTCAGGAATGTTGAACTCGGTCTTACCCACGAGGTCGGCACCCACATCGGCGGCCTTGGTGTAGATACCGCCACCCACACGGGCAAACAAAGCCTGTGTTGAGGCACCCATACCGAAGGTCAGCATAGTGGTGGTGATCGTCACGAGGTCAGCCTCAGCGCCTACCATCTCAAGCAGGCTGGTGCCTTTCAACACCAAGAACCACACGGAGACGTCGAGCAGGGCAAGACCCACTACGACGAGGCCCATCACAGCGCCGGAACGGAAAGCGACCTTCAAGCCGCTGTTCAGTGAACGACGAGCTGCATTGGCGGTACGTGCCGAAGCATAAGTAGCGGTCTTCATGCCGAAGAAGCCAGCCAAGCCCGAGAAGAAACCACCCGTCAGGAAGGCGAACCATACGATACCGTTCTGCAGGTGGAACAGGCTCATCACAAAAAACACGATTGCCAACACGACGAAGACGATGATGACCACCTTGTACTGCTGCTTCAGGTAGGCCATAGCGCCCTTGCGGACGTGTGCGGCAATCTTTTTCATTAAATCAGTGCCTTCATCTTCTTTCATCATGGACTTGTAGAAGAAGAAAGCGAATGCCAGCGCCAAAATGGAGGCTGCCAACACCCAATAAACAACTGAAAGACTCATAAATAAGTTATTTAAAGTTAATATTAGATTTCATTTCACTTTAAGCAGACAAATTTAGGAACAAATCCCATAAACACAAAGACATTTTTTAAAAAAAATACCTGAATGAGGTTTTTCTTGGAAAACTCAATAATAATCTATAATTTTGCCTTTGAAGGGAAGTGTGTCCTCTTCATTCTTATCGCTTTGAAAATGAACAAGATTACGTTAGAGATCAAAGAGCTTTTATACAGCCAGTCGTCAAGCGGGGCCTATGTGCTGATTTTGGGCGACAAACATTCCATGCGCCGTCTGCCCATCGTCATCGGCAGCAACGAGGCACAATCCATCGCATTGGGCATGGAAGGTGAGCAGAACTCACGCCCCCTCACCCACGACCTCTTCAAGAAATTTGCCGAGCAATACAGCGTTGAACTCATCGAGGTGGTCATCACCCGTTTCCTTGAAGGTGTCTTTTACGCCATGCTCATCTGCAAGCAAGGCGACGACATCACCATGATCGATTCACGACCGTCCGATGCCATCGCACTGGCCGTCAGGTTCCATTGTCCCATCTCAGCCTACGAGAACGTGATGAACGAAGCAGGCATCGAGATGGAAGAAGTGAAGGACATGGACGCCACTCCCGAACCCGACGAGTCGGAGGAACCCACTGACACCCTCGACAACCTCACGGTTGAACAGCTGCAAAAGCTGCTCCAAATGGCCATCGACGAGGAGAACTACGAAAAGGCCGCCGAGCTACGCGATATTATTAATGGTAAATCTTGATTCTAACTTCTTTCTTCTGAATTCTAAATTCTAAAAATATGAAAGCTATCAAATTCAGACTAATCGTGATGAACTTCCTGGAGTTTGCCGTCTGGGGAGCCTATTTGACAAGTATGGGATCCTATCTTTATGAGATAGGCATGGGCACCAATATTGGTTGGTTCTATTCCGTTCAAGGTTTTGTCTCCTTGTTCATGCCAGCCTTGATCGGCATCTTGGCCGACCGATTGATCCCAGCACAAAAGATGTTGGGCATCTGCCACCTGCTGGCAGCGGGTTTCATGGCTGCCGCAGGCTATATGGGAATGACCTACGGGAGCAGCGTCACCTTCGGACAGCTCTTCCCGCTGTATGCCCTGAGCGTGGCTTTCTTCATGCCCACCATCTCGCTTGACAACTCGGTTTCCTACAACGCCCTCACCAAGGCCAACATGGATACCGTGAAGCACTTCCCTCCCATCCGTGTGTTCGGCACCATCGGCTTCATCGCCTCCATGTGGATCGTTGACCTTCTCGGTTTCCAGCACGATTATCGTCAATTCTTCGTGTGCGCCGCCTGGGGCTTGGTTTTAGGCATCTATTCCTTCACACTGCCTCCATGCCCAGTCAACAAAAACGCTGAAAAGCAAGGTTTTGTCGATGCTTTGGGACTTAGGGCTTTCACATTGTTCAAGGACAAGAAGATGGCCATTTTCTTCATCTTCTCCATGTTCCTCGGCGTTTCCCTCCAGATCACCAACGGATATGCCAACACGTTCATCTCAAGCTTCTCAAGCATTTCCGACTTTGCCGACACCTTTGCCGTTAAGCACGCCAACATACTGATCTCACTCTCTCAGATTTCTGAGACGCTGTGTATCCTGCTCATCCCCTTCTGCCTGAAACGTTTCGGCATCAAGAAGGTGATGTTGATCGCCATGTTCGCCTGGGTGTTGCGTTTCGCCTTCTTCGGACTGGGCAATCCAGGCAGCGGCGTGTGGCTGTTTGTCCTGTCCTGCATCGTTTACGGCGTTGCTTTCGACTTCTTCAACATCAGCGGTTCGCTTTATGTTGACAAGGAGACTGACGTTAGCATCCGTAGCAGTGCGCAAGGCGTGTTTATGATGATGACGAACGGATTTGGTGCCACCGTCGGTACCCTGAGTGCACAGGCCGTCGTCAACAACATGGTGTATAGCAAGACCGATCCTCTTGAGCAGATGGCGGCTTGGACCAACACTTGGTATATCTTTGCCGCTTACGCCCTTGTAGTGGCAGTCCTCTTCGCCATCCTGTTCAAATACAAGCACACTCCCGAAAAGGAATAATCCATGAAGCAATATCTCGACCTGCTCCAACACATCCTCGACCACGGGGTACAGAAAGGCGACCGCACCGGCACCGGCACCATCAGCGTGTTCGGCTACCAGATGCGTTTCGACCTCTCCGAAGGTTTCCCTTTGGTCACCACCAAGAAGGTGCACCTGAAGTCGATCATCTATGAGTTGCTTTGGATGCTCCGTGGCGACACCAACATCCAATACCTGCACGACCACAAGGTCAGCATTTGGGATGAGTGGGCCAACGCCGATGGCGACCTCGGTCCCGTGTATGGCGCACAATGGCGCAACTGGAACGGCGAAGGCATCGACCAGATCAAGCAGGTGGCTGAGAGCATCAAGACCAACCCAAATAGCAGGAGGCATATCGTCAGTGCGTGGAACCCCAGCGTTTTGCCAGATGAGCATGAAAAAGGCTTTGCCGCCAATGTCGCGGCTGGAAAAGCCGCCTTGCCGCCTTGCCACGCCTTCTTCCAGTTTTACGTGGCCGAAGGCAAACTTTCCTGCCAACTCTACCAACGCAGCGCCGACGTCTTTTTGGGCGTGCCCTTCAACATCGCCTCCTATGCCCTCCTCACCATGATGATGGCACAGGTGTGCGGCCTCCAACCCGGCGAATTCGTCCACACCTTCGGCGACGTGCATATCTACAACAACCTCATCGAGCAGGTGAAGACGCAGCTTTCCAGAACGCCCCGGCCACTGCCCACCATGAGGATCAACCCTGACATCAAAGACATTTTTAGTTTCAAATACGAAGACTTTAATTTGGAGAATTACGATCCATATCCACCAATCAAAGGAGAGGTTTCGGTTTAGATAAGAGATAAAAGATAAAAGATAAGAGTTATGATACTTTCTATTATAGTAGCGATGGCCAAAAACAGAGCCATCGGCATCAACAACCAACTCATTTGGCATAACAGCAACGACCTGAAGCATTTCAAGAAGGTCACCAGCGGCCACTGCGTCATCATGGGCCACAACACCCGGCTCTCGTTACCGGGACAAAAAGCTCTGCCCAACCGCCGCAACATTATCATCTCCGACCGTCTGGACCAAGCTCCAGAAGGATATGAACTCGCTACTTCCATCCCCGAAGCCCTTGAACTTGTCAAGAACGAAGATGAGGTCTTCATCATGGGGGGCGGCAGCATCTACGAGCAGTTCCTCCCCAAGGCCGACCGACTCTACCTAACACGTCTCGACAAGGAGTTTGAGGCCGACACCTTCTTCCCTTACGTCAACTTCGAGAACTGGGACCTGATTGACCTTGAAGTCATCGACGACGACCCGCAAGTCGATTACTCTTACAGGTTTGAGGTCTGGGAAAGGAAGTAAAAAAGACAGAAGACAGAATAAAAGAAGACGGAACCCAATTGGATTCCGTCTTCTGTTTTTCCGGCTTCTGGCTTCTTATCGAATCACTGAAACCTTCTGGATGCTTTCACCATTGGCAGTGACCACCTTCACCATATAGATGCCGGCATCAACACCACTCAAGTTGATTACAGCATTGTTGCCATCGCAAACTTGGCTGAGCATCATCTGACCTACAGTGTTGTAAACCATCACGTATTGGATGTTTTCAGCTTCGACGGTAAAGCTATCCTTTGTTGGGTTAGGATAGAGATTGACCTTGCTTGAAAGGTTCTCTTCAACATTTACGGATGTTGTGTAATAAACCTTCACATAATACTGGTTACCTTCCACAGCCTTTGCCGGAGCTGATAAACAATCACCACCGTTATAAACGGCCACCACTTTATAATAATACCAATTACCATCAACCACAGCACTATCCTTGTATTCAAATTTGTTTGCGCCAACGGCTTTAACCTTATTGTATTCGCCGTCTTCGTTCACTTTCTTGTAAATATAAAAACCGCTGAGGTTTTCGGTGTTTTCCGGAGCTTCCCATGTAACTGCAGGCTTGCCGTTGTTTTGGTAATGGTAATCAAGGTTTCTAGGCGGATCACAGCCTTCACCAGCAGCACCGCACACTTCGTTTGACATTTCAGTGTCACCGCCATCTGTCAGATAGCAAAGCTGATAACAATGGCCACCAACTGAAGGAGCCACATCCACAAATTCATTTTGGTTTTGATCAACAAGTGCGCAAAGCAGGCCGTCACGGTAAATGTTAATGCCATAAACCACATCCTTGGTACCACCATCCCAAGTCAGGATAATGTTTTCACCATCACCTTCGGCAAACACCTCTGGGAAAGGCATGGTTGGAGTGGCATTGCCACAAGTATTATTACTTTGGTATAGCACTCCTTCCGGAATATCGTTTGAAGTACCGCTGTATTGGTAAACAATGGTACCTGTGGCATCTTTGATCTTGAATGTCAGATCCACATTGTCAGTGCCAGCCTTCCATGCAAACGACACCTTACCAAGAATAACATCCATGTTGTAGGTAGTTGGGTTACCATTAGTCATCGTAAACCTGTCAATTTCACGGCCTGCGCCATCATAAGAGACAAGATATCCACTCTTCCAGCCACCCATATTCGTTGTTGTAGCGACAATTTTCCATTGGCAAGTAGGTCCAAATGACTCGCTTGCAACTCCAGATGCTCCGTTAACCCCATTTTTCACAGCAAACACCCTGTATTCAAAAGTGCTATAGCAAGGAACCTCGCTATCCACATAAGTCATTGATGCACCTGGAGTTGGATTGTTAACAGCATGAATCACCTCGCCCTCTCTGGTAACAACGATCTGGTCGTATGAAGTGACGTTCTGGTTGTTCATGAACTTAGTCGGGTTAGTCCAAGTGATAGTGGCTTCCTGGGCAACATCGCTGGTTCTTGTAGCAGTCACATTGGTAGGAGCCTGAATCGTGTTGTTATAGACAGCGGTAGGAACATAGTTGAAGATTGCGGCTGCTGAGTTAGAATAGTCGATAGCGTCCACTTGATACCAGTTATCGTCTGAACCGCTCCATCCGAAATTGAAGCTGATGAAGTCATCCTCATTATAGCCGTCGGCCACAAAAGCATGACCACCTTCTGAGCTATGACCCGAATAATAAACCGGGCGACCAAGGTCAAATTCTGCTTTCAGCAACGAAATCCAGTTGGCGAGGGAATAGGAGCTTCTCTGTCTCTGCACACAGTAGTCATAATCAAAATAGGTAGCCATGGCAACAGGAACATCAGCAGAGTATGCGCCACTACCATCAGGAGCAAAGCCCATATTGACAGAAACGCCGCAGTGATACATAAGCGTTGCGACAGCCTCAATCTGTTCCTGTGATGCGCTGCCTAAAGTTCTTGGCATCAAATCCCAATGATATGTTGTAGCACCGAAGTTTGCTGACTGCTGACCATAACCTGGGCAGTAGTATGAATGGCTGCCTTCTCCCTGAATAGGATGATTCCAGTATTTCATAACCTGGCTCATGGCTGTTGCCACGCAACCTGCATAGCAGCGTCCGCCAGGACCGCCCGATGCTGCAGGAGCATAGAGGTTATACGGACTGTTTTGGTTCCACTTGGTTTGGATCAGAGGGCCAACCGTCCTGCCTCTTTTGCTGCTCAATCTGCCACAGTTGCGAAGCGACTCCCATTGACCAGCGATTTCAGGCGTAGGGGCAATGTTTTTTTCAATGGCGTAGCTGATACTGTTTTTGTAGGTCTCAAGCATGAACATAGCTCCATTGTATGGATTGCTTGCATCGAATGGACCGTTCTCCGAATAAGCGAGAATTGGACGCACGTTGTCAGAAGCAGCGACCATAACGAAGCCTTCATTTCCCATGTTGAAAACATAGACACATGGTTCACCTTGGTCTGATGTCACCGTGTAGTACAATTGGAGATCAGACCTCATTGTCTTTTCAAAGTTTGCCTGGACAAACTTCTGTCCCAGCATTTTTGCCGCATTCACGCTGACTGGAGCAGCCAGGGCGGTGCTCACTCCAATGATAGCTACAACGGCAAGCATTAATAACTTTTTCATTTTCATCTGTATTTGGTTAATAACTAAATAAATTATTCAATCACTGTGATTTTTTGGACAGTTGACCCTGTAACTGAGGCAATTTTCACAAGATAAATGCCACAGCCGAAGGCCTTCATGTCAATTACGGTCACATCGCTGCGAACCGGTTGGTCGTAAACCTTTTGTCCCACAAGGCTATAAACAGTCACGGAAGTAAGGGCTTCACCTTCGATGGTCAAACCACCCTTGGTCGGATTGGGATAGATGCGTGCGCCATGGGTGTTTTCACCGACTGCCACTACATTGGGAACCGTTACTTCAACAAAGTCGGCATTGCCCTCCACGGTGATGGCCGGATTCGACTCGCAGGCGGAGCTAAAGGCAGTCACCTTATAGAAGTAAGTCACATCCTCAACTGCATCGAAATACTCGTGGATATCGCCGTTAACGGTAGCGATCTCCGAATAATCATTGCCGTCTTCACTTCTATAGACCTTGAATTTCGACGGCGCGTAGTCGCAGTTCCAGCCAAGGAGCACACCAGCGGTGACGCCTTGATAGGTGAACGATCCCGTAAAATCGGTAGGCGCGGTGCAGTTCGGGCAGTCATTGTTGCCATTATGAACAGTACCATTAAGTTGCGATGATGAACCATTAAATGTATAAACAGTTTCATTGGCTGAGTTCTTCAATGTTGCCGACATTGTAGGGACTGCAGTTGACGGCTCGACCCAATTAATTGTGAAGCCACCTTCTGGAATCTGGAATTTGACTGATAGTGGTGATGAATTTGCCATCGTAATCTCTTTGAAAATAACACCGTTTTCGCCAATAAACTGGAATTTTCCGCCGTTCCATCCCTGGAAATTGGTTGTCGTTCCCACCATTTTCCAAGTGCAGCTCGGTCCGACTATCGCAACCTGCGAGAAATCCTCACCTACTTGGTTGTTGTTGAAACCAGCGATAGAATATTTGTATGCGCCATATTCAGCGACGACATCCTCATATGTCATGACATCACCAGCCTGCACATTGTTGAAAGTATGGATTGTTTCACCGTTACGTTTCAAAACAACCTGCTCAGCCGATGCGAGGGCTGCACCCGACATTGATTGTGTAGGCAATGTGAAGCTGACAACAACCGTCTTGGTGAGTGCGTCAACCGGAGCTGCAGTCATATTCGAGATAGCCGGCACCATGGCATCATAGATATAATCAGGGATCATATCCTTAATAAATCTCTGATAGGTATTGAAGCTGCCGTTGCCAGTATTCAAAGCGTCGATTTGGTAGTAAGTGCTATTATATGATCCGCTCCATCCCCAGTTGAAATGGAACATACGCTGGTCGTTGTAGCCGTCGCAGTTGAAAGCATGACCGCCGTCATTTCCCTGACCGGCATAAATCACTGGAATGCCTTTATCGAAACTCTCAATGAGCATGTCCTCCCATTCTGTCCTTGTGTAATTATCACGGTACATGATGTCAGTGCACGAAGCATATTTGAAATGCTCTTTTAAAGCATCCACAGCATCTCCCGTTTGAGCACCGCTACCATCCGGAGAATAGTCCATATTCACTGCAATACCGCAATGATACATCAACAAGGCTACAGCCAAACCGCCAGCATTAGCTGAAGTGACTGAGTTCGGCATTATTGACCACTGGTAAGTCGTTTCGCCAAAGTTGGCAGATAAGGTAGCGCCATTACCCGGATAAGAACTTGTGTTATAGGAATGTTCACCCACACCAGTATCGGGCCAGTTCCAGTACTTCATGCACTGACTCATAGCCGTGGCAACGCAACCCGCATAGCAGTGATTGTTCGTCCAATAGCTATTACAAGCCGGAGCATAGTAATTATAAGGCCAGCCCTGATCCCAAATAGTAGTCAAAAGAGGCTGCACAGCCTTTTCCGACCTTGTCCTTGAGATGACACCTTCCTTGCCAAGCAAGTACCATTGTTCGGCAATTTCCTCATCCATGGACAGGTCGTTGTCAATGGCATACTGGATCTGACGGGCGTAATATCCGAGATAATATTTCAAGCCTTCGGGAATGTTTTGCGCATCGAAAGGCTGATCCTCACTATACCCGAGGATAGGATGGGCGCGGTCGTCAGCAGGGACCACAACGTATCCATTGGAATAATTGAAGATGTAGAGTGCTTCAGCACCTGATTCGCTGTTTTGGGTATAAGCCAACGAAAGTTCGGCTGATTTCTGTCCCAAGGTGTTCCAGACAAATTTCTGGCCATAGTTTTTCGCCGTGTTCACATCAACGGGAGCGGCAATAGCTGCACCCGCAAAGAGCACTGAGGCGAGCAATAAGAGCGATAGTTTTTTCATTATTCGATTGTTTTTGTTCGTATTTCTTTATATAAGGTGACAAAAATACGATTTTTTACAAAAATAATGCCTATTTCTTTCAAAAAAAACGAACAATGTTATTAACAGACACTAAATTCAGGTCTTTTGTTCCTTTTTCTTGGCAGCTGGAAACAGAATATTGTTGAGTATTAGTCGATATCCGGGGGAATTCGGATACATGTCAAGCTCAGTTGGCGGATCGCCAACGATATGCCTATAGTCCTCGGGATCATGGCCACCAAGGAAGGTCCAAAACCCGTTACCAAAGTTGCCGTGGATGTATCGATCCTCCTCCAGGGCGCCATTGTCGCCAAGCACGATGACACTGGGTTTGACATAAGCCTTTCGGAAAGCCGTGGTCTGTCCCATAAAGCCCTTGATCAGTCGTTCGTGGCATTGGGTCAGCATGGTGGGCACCGGATCCCATTTGGCCGAAAAGTCGAACAAGAGGAAAAAGTCGTTGCTTTCTTTGACGGTCCTAATCCTTTCCTGCGACACATCGATGTTCGAGACCTCATATTCCTGAGGATTGGTTGAAACCGAGAAATCAGTGAAAGCGAAGCAGTTATCGTAATTCAAACGTTGCGGATCGCCTGGTCGGATAGGGTCGCCGTCGAACATATAGTCGCAAATGTCGAGTCCCTCGGCGGCAAGGGCAATGTCATAGCTGTCAGGAGCGGAACACATGGCAAACATATAGCCGCCACCGGCCACAAACTCCCTGATTTTCTTGGCCACGGCCAGCTTAAGCTGCGACACCTTTTTGAACCCCCAACGGGCAGCCGTGGCCTCTTGCAGCTTCACGTCTTCCTGATACCAGGGATAGTTGTGGTAACGTGCCCAGAACTTGCCGTATTGTCCCGTAAAGTCCTCATGATGAAGGTGTAGCCAGTCGTAGGTTGGCAGCACGCCTTGCAACACCTCGTCATCGTAAACCACATCGTAGGGAATTTCCGCATAAGTCAGCACCAAAGTCACGGCATCGTCCCATGGGAGGGAGTTCTTAGGGGCATATACAGCCACTTTGGGCACCTTTTGAAGCTTCATCTCGTCCATATTGACCCCTGGATCGGCGATCTGAGCCAAAATGGCGTCGGCCTGCGCGTCGGCAATCACCTGATACGACACGTTGCGCATCTTACATTCGCGTTCAAACATCTCGTGATAGGGAATCAGGTAGCTCCCGCCCTTGTAGTTGAGCAGCCAACTGATCTCCACCTCGCGTTGGAGCACGAAATAGGCAACGCCGTATGCCTTCAGATGGTTGCTCTGGGTGTTGTCCATTGGAATAAGCAGATATGCCGCTTTTGAAGGCAACATCATGAATATCAGTCCAATAAGAAACAACAAACGCTTCTTCATCATTTCAGGTGGTTAAAGGTGCAAAGATACACTTTTTTTGATTGTCGTGATGTTGAAAATAATTCATTGAATTATCGTCAAATCCTTGGCATTGGAAGTAAAAATCCTTTTATTTTTGAACCAAAACCCCAGAAATGAAAAACACCAGAAAAAAAGTCAACAAAGGCCTTATCGTGCTCAACAAAGGAGAACGAATCGCTGTCATCAGCCTATTGTCAATCATAGCCATCTTATTGGCTTTCAGTGTATTCCGTCCAACCATTAAATTGACCAAAAAAGAAAGGACAGCTTTTCACAACTTGGATTCGCTCATAGCCATACAGGAAAAGGCGTTGGCCGAAGAGCGAACCATGGAGGAAAAGCAGACCCAATCCACCGTTTACAAGCAGGCGAAAACGACCTATCCAAACAAGGTAACGAACCCTATCCAAAAGAAAACGAATTCATCGCAACCCATTGACTACGAGCGCAGAACAACTCCGAAGGAAGTAAAGAAAATCCCAATTTTGGACATTAATATGGCAGATTCATTGGCTTTGATGGATTTGCCTCAGATTGCCGAAACGATGGCCAGCCGTATCCATCGCTACAGGAACCGTTTGGGAGGCTTCGTGAGCTTGGACCAGCTGTTTGAGATCAAAGGCATGGACACCGCTCGGTTTGAGGCCATTAAGCCTTATATCATTTTGGAAACCAATGAGATAACAAAGATCAACATCAACCATGACGAGTTCAAGACCTTATTGCGCCACCCCTACCTCGCATACGATCAAGTGAAAGCCATTGTAAACCATCGCGAACGCAAAGGATTGATCAAGGATTGGGGGCAACTGAAAGGTATTGTCGGCGAAGTGAATCCGTTACTGGAACAATACGTCAGTTTCTATTAGAATTCAGAAGACGGGAGTCAGAATTTAAGGAAGCCGGAAATGAAGATCAGGGCAATGGCCAACGGGGCGATAAACTTGATAATGAAATAGATAACACTTTTTACGGAGAGCTTTAATTTGCCATCGTTGGTGATTTCCTCGAAGAACTTCGACTTACCCATGATCCATCCCACGAAGAGTACGATGAAGAAAGCACCGACTGGCAGCAGTATCTTGGCCGAGAGGAAGTCGAGGCTGTCGAAAAACGACATGCCGCCAATGGTGAGGCCGCTATCGTTCTTAAGGCTCAGCGAGGCGAACACGCCCACCGCCATGCATCCCAAGGCTGCCACCACCGTGGCCCAACGACGCTTCATGTGCAGTTCTTCAACGAAATAGGCGACAATGACTTCGAGCAGCGATATAGTAGAGGTCAAAGCAGCCACCGCCAGCAAAACAAAGAAAATGATGCAGAAGAAATAGCCTCCTGCCATTTGGTTGAAAATCATCGGTAAAGTACTGAATACCAAACCCATGCCAGCTGTCGGCTCCACACCGAACGAGAACGCCGCCGGAAAGATCACAACACCAGCCAAAACAGCTACCAAGGTATCAGAAAGCGTCACCGAAAGAGCCGTGGTCGATAAGTTGTCATCCTTCTTGATATAGGAACCGTATGTAATAAGCACGCCCATGCCCATGCTGAGCGAGAAGAAGGCTTGTCCCAAAGCGCTGATCAACACCGATCCGGTGATCTTGGAGAAGTCGGGATGGAATAGGAAATAAAGCCCCTCGCCTGCTCCCGGCAAGGTGACGGAACGGATGCCCAATGCGATGAGAATCACCACCAACAATGGCATCAATATCTTGGCGTACTTCTCAATGCCGTCGGCAACGCCTTTGAACACGACGAAACCTGTCAAGAAGATAAACACGCCTTGCCAAAGCACATTTTTCCATCCAATATTATGAAAATCAGCGAATTCCTGTTCAATCACAGCCAACTCCTTGCCTTGGAACTGGTTGCCAACGGCCTTCACGATATACTCGAGGGTCCAACCGGCCACAGTCGAATAAAACGCCATGATGATAAAGGCGCAAAACACGCCCATATAGCCGATGACAGGCCATGCAGAACGGGGTTTCAGCATCCTGAAAGCGCCAATCGGATTTTTCTGGGTCCTTCGGCCGATGACCAGTTCACTGAGCATTACCGGAATGCCTAAGCACAAGACAATCAGCAGATAAACAAGCAGGAAGGCTCCACCGCCGTTATTGCCCAACTCACAGGGAAACCTATAGATATTGCCCAAGCCCACGGCCGATCCCGCAGCTGCCGCTATGATACCGACCTTTGAGCCAAAACCGTCACGACTCATAAACAATTAACTTATTGATTATCAACTATGTTTTTCACCAAAGGCAAGATCACCCGCATCACCCAAGCCTGGAACCACATAGGCCCTGGCAGTCAGTTCATCGTCAACCGAGCCGACCCAAATGGTAACCGGCCTGTTTGACATCTTGTATTTTAGGTGTTCCAAGCCGTCGGAAGAGGCAACCGCCACGGCAATATGGATATGTTTTGGCACCATGTCGTCGCCCAACAGGCCATCGATGGTCTTCACCATCGACTCACCCGTTGCCAGCAACGGATCGCAGATGATCAACACGCGTCCATCCATATTCGGCGCGGAGAAATACTCCACTCGGATTTCGGAGTCGTCGTTCATGTCGTATTTGCGATAGGCGGCAATAAAGGCATTGTCAGCATTGTCAAACATGTTCAGCATCCCCTGATGGAAAGGCAGGCCTGCCCTGAGGATGGTGGCAAGAACAGGTTGTTCGGCCAGCACCTTGACCTCTTTAACACCAAGCGGCGTAACCACTTCTTTTGACACATAATCCATGGTCTTGCTGATTTCATAGGCCATGATTTCCCCAATCCTTTCCAAGTTACGACGGAACCGCATACGGTCCTGCTGGATTTCAACATCCCGGATTTCAGCCATGATGGAATTGAAAAGGCTGGAAAACTGCTCAAGGTTTTTTACTTCAATCATAATGCTAAGAGTTTGACACAAAATTACAACAAATATCGGATTTTGCAATCAAATATTATGGTTTTTTACCTGAAAGGATTAAAGACACGGTAATTGAAACCCGGATAAAGCACAGGCTCAGCACCGAATCCATGATAAAAACGAGCCAGGTTTTCATCATCGGAACCCTCAAAATCCAAGGTTAAGGGCTGACCGGCAAATTCCTGAATGACTTGGTCAATCAAAAAGGTCATGGCTTGGGTTTGTTTACCCAAGGCATTGTTACCCGAAAACAGAAAGGTGATGCGACGATGGCTTTTCATAAATAAAGCACCACATATAACATCATCTTTTTCAGATGTTTTAATACCATAAACGAAAGCATTACTTAAAGTAATTGCTTCAGCAGAAAGACGGATCAAGCGGTCATATTCGGCATCACTCCAATGGCTGACAGAAGCGCCTCGATTTTCACGGAACAAGGCAACGATTTTTTGCATTTCCACCCCTTTTACCAAAGCCAACCCATGATTCAATGATTTCTTTAGGTTACGTGATGTATTTTCGTGATAATTAGATTTTAACAAATTGTAATTATGGTTTAAATCCAAAAGATAATTCCGATGCCAGTCCACGCCTTTGCAAGCTTTTGGAAGTGGGTTGTTCTCATTGAGACGGATCTCAACAAGGCGGTACTTCCTTGGTATGGCTTTCATAAATGCCCGGGTGGTTTCTTCTGTGATGGCATCCCTTGAAAACACACCCAATTGTTGCACGAAAAAGGGTTGGCAAAGGTAATTGATGCAGTACTTTCTTTTCTTTGTTATTGGCATAATAGACAAATAGTTGTCTCCATTTACTTCAACCAATGCTTCCCATCCTGGATGCACCACGTCCAAGTACCACGACCATGCATACACATTGCCATTGGGGGCGTGTGCCACGCAGTCGTCCCAGCGGACTCTATCAACCTGATCATGAGTCAAATAGCGTATCATCGGGCATATTCTATGATATTTCGGTACATTTCGGGCCAACCCACCCACCTATTTGCCCCTCCAAGGGTCTCATTATGGGTCAAATAAACAAAGGTTCCGTGCACTTTCCGTATTTCATCCACAACTTTAACTATCGTATTATAAGCATCTGTATTACTTAAATTTAAATAATCTTTCAAAGTGCCATCCATCACGGCAAAAGGATGGATCGTCAGCATGGTGGTGGCATCGCTTTCCAGATCGTAGAAACGGAAAGGTGTTGCAGTTCCTGCCCGGAACCCCACCTGCGAGGCATAGCCCATGGTATAATCGTCGTGGATATCCAGTTCAATCAGGCGCTGGTAGCTTCGGGGCAAGGTCATGCGGAGGAAGTGTTGGCGGCTCTTGGTGACCTCACGATTGAGCACCGATGACAGGCGTTCCACTTCGGTCTGCAAACGTACAGGATCAAGATAGGAAGAAAAAGAAGGATGGATGCCCACATCGGCATAATCCCCTATCCGCTTGATCAGTGCCCTGAAAGCGTCCTTGCGGATCGAGATGCTCTTGTCGTTGGTGTCGTAGTCACCGCAATGGATAAAATAAATCGGTTTAAGGTGATATTCCTCTTGCAGTTGGAATTGGAAATCGAAGCTATCGAAAGGATCACGTTCATGCCTGAAAATCACCCTGTTACGTTGACACACCTCATTCCACCTCCCCTTCAGCACATCCCTGCCATAGGCTCCCGCCGTACGGAAAAAGCCCTTGTGCAGGTAAGCCCACGCTGCATCCACGTCGTAAGTCGGCTGGAACGTATAACTCCTCGGTTGCACAACTTCCTCAAGATGAAGGCATTGCACAAGTTCCATGATCCAAATGTCCACCAGAGGCTTGGCCAACATTCCCATACTGAAGAGACATGACGACTCGGGAGTGAAACGTCCGAATTGGTCGCGCACCTGAGGCAGGTATTCCTCGTACCTCGTGATGAGGTAAAAGATGGCGGCAAACACATCGAAAGGCATGATCGAGCGTTGGTTATACACTGGGAAAATACCCTTAACGTCCTTGAAATCAAATGGTTTCAGGTCTTGCTCATAGATATCGCGCTCAAAAAGCAGGTTCACCGATTTCAGGAACTGCTCATCCCATAGCGGATTGGTGCCATAACTCATCTTCCGGCCCTCAAAATCACGAAAAGCAGCCGTGTTGGTGGTCAGTTCGAAATCAACACCCAGCACCGTACCAAACACAAAATCAAGGGTATAGTGAAGACGGTTGGTTATTTTCGGTACAAGAATCAGCATATCATGAGAAATAATGAGCAAACTTACGGAAAAAAAGCGGACAATGTCAAGGATGCCGAAAAAAAGTGTATTTTTGTAGTTTGAAATTTCTTGAACCAACTATGGAAAATTTCGTCGTATCAGCGAGAAAATACAGGCCTTCCACCTTCGACACAGTGGTTGGACAGCAGTCCATCACCACCACGTTGAAGAACGCCATCCGCAACAACACGCTGGCCCAAGCCTTCCTGTTTTGCGGTCCGAGAGGTGTTGGCAAGACCACTTGCGCTCGTATCATGGCCAAGACCATCAACTGCCTCCATCCCACAGAAAACATGGAGGCCTGCAACGAGTGCGAGTCGTGCCGCGCCTTCAACAACAACGCGTCGTTCAACATCTATGAGCTTGACGCCGCCTCCAACAACTCTGTTGAAGACATCCGCAACCTGGTGGAACAGGTGCGAATCCCTCCGCAAATCGGGCAGTATAAGGTTTACATCATCGACGAGGTGCACATGCTCAGCTCGGCAGCTTTCAACGCCTTCCTAAAGACCTTGGAGGAGCCTCCTGCGTATGCCAAGTTCATCCTTGCCACCACTGAAAAGCACAAAATCATCCCGACCATTCTTTCAAGATGTCAAATATTTGATTTTAAACGCATTACCGTCGAAGATATTGAGAAGCACCTAGCGCATGTAGCCCAGATGGAAGGCATCCACGCCGAGCCTGAAGCGTTGAACATCATCGCACAAAAAGCCGATGGCGCTTTGCGCGACGCCCTCTCCATTTTCGACCAAATGGTGAGTTTCTCTGGCAAGGAGATCACTTACAAGGCCGTCATCGACAACCTCAACGTACTTGACTACGATTATTATTTCCAGATTGTAGATGACATCATCCAAGGTAACACCTCCGATATCTTACTGATTATCAACGATATTATCAACAAAGGCTTTGAACCACAGCACTTTATTACGGGAATGGGCAACCATTTGAGAAGCCTTTTGGTGAGCAAGGACGCTGCCACCACCCAGCTCTTGGAGGTCAGCGAGCAGCTTCGCCAGCGCTATATCCAACAATCCGCGCGCTGTTCACTGCCCTTCCTGATCAAGGCGTTGGACATCAACAACCAGTGCGACCTTGACTATCGCAACGCCAGCAACAAGCGGCTGCATCTTGAGGTCAACCTGATGAAAATGTGTGACAATAGTGGATTGCTTCGGAGCGAAGCTCCTCGCAATGACGGTTCCAACCAACAACCACAACCACAGCCACAACCACAACCACAACCACAACCACAACCACAGCCACAGCAAAAACCACAATCGGTTCAAACTATGGAACCGACAGCCGTCATTGCGAGGAGTGAAACGACGAAGCAACCCAACTTGACTCAAACAGTGCCAACGCAAACCGGATTGCTTCGCTCCGCTCGCAATGACACTTCCGACACAAAACCCGCCGAAGCTCGCCAGCGGCCCCGAGGCGGTGCGAGCACCATCTCCATCACCAACAGTCTGGAGCAAGCCGCCAAAAAAGACGAGGTGGAAGAACCCACCTGGGACTCCCCTTTCACCCAAGAACAGCTGGAGGCCTCATGGAACGACTTCGTCAACAAATACAAGAGAATATCCCCTAATTTCGCCGCAGGACTGGGCAAATACAAGCCCGAATTAAAAAGTGAAAAAGAAATCCATTTCCATGTGGACAACAAGCTGTTTGAGAACGACACCGAGGGCATGACCGCCTTGCGGAGCCATTTGAAAAACACGCTACACAACAACCAATACGAGCTGATTCCCGAAGTCATGGACAAGCCTGCCGCCATCGAGGCTTACACTGACAAGGAGAAGTTCGAAAAGCTGGCCGAAGCTCATCCTGAAATCCGTAAATTGCAGATAGAGTTGAAGTTGGAAGGAGATCTATAGTTAAAAAAAGATAAAAGAAAGAGATAAAAGTTATTAATAAACAAAAAAATGAAAAAAGCATTTATCGCTATGATGGTAGCAGGAACAATCATTGCTGGCGGATGTGGTCCGAAAGAGGAACAAGGCACTCCTGCCATCGATTTGAAGAACATGGATTTAAGCATCAATCCCGCTGATGACTTTTTCCGTTATTGCAACAACAACTGGCTGAAAAACAACCCCATACCAGAGGAATACACCTCCTATGGCGCCTTCACTGAAATCGACCAACACAACGAAAAGTTGATCCAAGGCATCATTGACGAAGCTTCAAAGGACGTCAACGCCACCCAGGGCAGCGTTTCACAGAAAATCCGCGACTTCTACAATACCGGCATGGATACCGTGGCCATCAACGAGCGTGGCTACAGCGAGTTGTTGCCTTACTTCGAGAAAGTTGAAGCCCTTAACGACAAGGCCGACCTTGCCACCCTTCTGGGTTTCATGCATAGTAACGGCTTCGGCGGCTTCTTCAACGCCGGCGGCGGAACCGACCCCAAAAATGCCGAGATGGTCATCATGCACCTCTTCCAAGGCGGGTTGAGCCTCCCCGATCGCGACGATTACCTTACCGAAGAATCACAGGAAATGCGCGAAAAATACGTTGAGCACGTCTCAAAAATGTTCCAGCTGGTCGGTGTGGACGCTGATGCCGCCCTGGCAAAGGCCCAGGCCATCCTCGACCTCGAGACTCAGCTTGCCAAGAGCTCACTGAGCCGTGTGGAGCGCCGAGATCCTGAACGCACCTACAACATGCGTACGCTTGTGGAACTGCAAAAAAGCACGCCCAATTTCAACTGGGCCACATATTTCAAACAAGCTGGCGCCCCTGAGTTCAACGACCTCAATGTAGGCATGCCCGATTTCATCAACGCCCTCAACGGCATCATCCTCAACACCGACCTCCAAGTCATCAAGGACTACCTGAAATGGAAAATCATCCATGGCAGCGCCTCGATGCTTAGCAGCGATCTCGACGAAGAAAACTTCAACTTCTACAGCAACTACCTCTATGGCCAGGAGGTACAGCAACCCCGCTGGCGTCGCGTGCTCAACGCCACTGACGGCTGTCTGGGCGAGGCCATCGGACAACTTTACGTTGAGAAATATTTCCCCGCCGAGTCAAAAACAAGAATGGAAAACCTGATAGCCAACCTGAAACTCGCCTTGGGCGAACGCATCAAAGTGTTGGATTGGATGACCGATGAGACCAAGGAGAAAGCACTGCACAAACTCAGTTGCATCAACGTCAAGGTCGGCTACCCCAACAAATGGAAGGACTACAGCAAATTTGAAGTCACCGCCGAGTCCTATTTTAAGAACATCCACAATGCCATCAGCTTTGAGAACGACTTTGAGATGGCAAAGATCGGCAAACCTGTCGATCACGAGGAATGGTTCATGACTCCACAGACCGTCAATGCCTACTATAGCCCGGACATGAACGAAATCGTGTTTCCCGCCGGCATCCTTCAGCCCCCGTTCTTCAACCAGAACGCCGACGATGCGGTTAACTACGGCGGTATCGGCGTAGTCATTGGCCATGAGATGACCCACGGCTTTGACGACCAAGGACGCAAATACGACGAGAACGGCAACCTCAACGATTGGTGGGCAGCTCAGGACACCGTCCTGTTCAAGGAACGCACCCAACAGCTTGTGAAGCTCTTCAACGAGTTTGAACTCCGAGGCAACCACATCAACGGTGAACTGACCCTGGGCGAGAACATCGCCGACCTCGGCGGTCTGAACATCGCTTGGGACGCCTACCAGTTGACCGACGAAGCCAAGGCCAACAAGAGCATCGACGGATTCACTCCCGCCCAGCGCTTCTTCATCAGCTACGGCACCATCTGGCGCAACAACATCCGCGACAAGGCTCTCGAACGCCGCATCAAGGAAGACGTGCACTCGCCGGCGGAAGCCCGCGTCAACCGCACACTCGGCTCCATGCCTCACTTCTACGAAGCTTTCGACATCCAGCCTGAAAACAAGATGTACATCGCTCCTGAAGAGAGAGCCGCTATTTGGTGATGTCATTGCGAGCGAAGCGAAGCAACCCGAAGGCTCTTCGAACGAAAGGAGAAAATCCCAAATGACCCTTAAAAGAATCATCGGCAAACTCGGATTCAAGATCGGGGGATGGACGGTCGTCAACCAAGTACCCCCCGACCTTGGCAACGCCGTATGCATCGTTGCGCCTCACACCGCCATCGAGGACTTCTTTGTGGGTCTGGCATACTTTTGGTACTACGGCATCAGGTTCAAGGTGATGATGAAGAAGGAGTTCTTCAAGCCTGTTGTGGGCTGGATTCTGAAGAAAATGGGAGGCATTCCCGTCAACCGTGGACATCAGAACCACCTGGTTAGCCAGATGGTTGACATGTTCAGCCAAAACAAGGACGTCCAACTCGTCATTTGCCCTGAAGGAACAAGAAAAAAAGTAACACACTGGAAAAAAGGGTTTCATGTCATCGCCGAGGGTGCCAACGTACCGATCCTTGTGGGGTTTATCGACTATAAAAAGCGTCGTTGCGGCGTTGAGAAGATTCTCAAACCCACTGGCGACTATGAGAAAGACCTTGCCGAAATATGGGATTATTACAAATCCATCCAAGTGATGGGAAAATACCCCGAGAAATTCAACCTGTACGATGAGTATAAGAATATTAATGAGTCATAATACTACAATGAAAAAACTAACCTTAATTCTCACTTTTGCATTTGCCCTGGCCTATGGCCACGCACAAGTCATCGAACAACTCTATCACTATGGTCAGCCCATCGTTACAGAGCACGACGGATATCAGCAGCTTGGTTTTCAAGGCTGCTTGCCTAAAGGTCAGGTGGGAGAACCCACCATACCTTGGCAAAGCGTAAGCCTGATCCTTCCCCAAGGCCAAGAAGCCGCCACCCTCAACGTTGAATACCTTGATGTAGTAGAACTTGAAGGCAGCTACAACCTCTATCCATATCAACAGCCGCGTCCTCTCTCCTATGACAAGGAAATACCTTTTGTCAAGAACGAGACTCTGTATCATTCCGACACTCCCTATCCCAGCGTCAGCTTCAGCGCGGTCAGCACCCAATACTTGAACGGTGTGGCTTTTGCCTTCGGTGGATTCACCCCGATACAATACGTGCCTGCGACAGGCAAGGTTCAGGTTGCCCAGACCGTAAAAGTCACCATCGGAACCACCGCTTCTCGCGACGATCACAGCCGCCAACTTTGGCTCACACCCGGGAATGTCGCATCCATCAAACGACTGGCCCAAAACGACGACATGCTCAGCACTTACAACAAACGGGGTCGTGAGATTGGCGGTTACGACATGCTGGTTATCACCGGAGAGGAATGGATTAGCCGATTTGGAGATTACCTTAACTTGTATAACAGCAAAGGCATCCGAACCCGAATCGTTTCACTCGAAGAAATCTATGCCACTATGAGTGGCCGCGACCAGCAGGAACAGATCCGCAATTACATCATCCAGGAATACGATGACAACGGTATTATGATGGTCAGCCTCGGCGGCGATGTCTCCATTGTGCCTTATCGCTCGTTATGGTGCATTGCCACCGATGAAGAACAGGACAATCTGCCTGCCGACATGTATTATGCCTGCCTTGACGGCACTTGGAACGACGACAACGACGAGCTTTGGGGAGAAGTTGGCGAAGACGACTTGCTTCCCGAGCTTGGCATAGGGCGTCTGCCTTTCAACAACGAGGGGCAGTTCGAGACCATCATGCACAAGACCTTCAGCTACCTTCAAACCCCAGTGTTGGGCGAGTTCACCTCCCCCATCCTTGGCGCCGAGCACCTTGGCGACGGCTATTACGGCAGTGCCGACATGGAGCGTCTCATTGGAACTTGCACCGACTATGATTACACCACACACGGTTATCCCTCCAACTATAACTTCAAGAGATATTACGCCTCTCCTGATCAAAACTGGAGTGGTCGCGATTTCAGGCTGCTCATCAACACCGGAGGGCAGTACGTGCATCACGTCGGTCACGCCAACACCCAAACCGTGGCCGGTTGGGAAAACAGCACCCTGGACAACAATTCCTTTGCCGGCAACAACGGCATCGACCACAATTACATGTTATTCCATTCACATGGATGCATCTGCGGCGATTTCTCACACTCTTGCATCCTCGAGAAGATGATCACCCTCACAAACGGCTTCGTGGTCACCACGGGCAACTCCCGTTATGGCTGGTACGTTCCGTGGGGCGATGGCATGGCCGCCCATATCCACCGTGAATTTGTGAACGCTTATTGCTTCGACCATATTGACATGATTGGACTCGCCTTGAAGGAAGCTAAAATCATGACAGCCCCCTATATCAACACTCCTTGGGGTGAGGATGGTTGCTTCCGTTGGAACATCTATTGCCTAAACGTGCTAGGAGACGGAGCCCTTTGCCCTTGGTTCGAGGAACCGTTCTCTCCCAACGTGGTGTTTGAGAAAGGCCTGAAAAACGGCACCACCTCCACGCTGGTTCACGTCAGCCATTTCGACACGCCGCTTGACAATTTCCGTGTCAGTCTATTCGACGGTGAGACCCTGTTAGCCAGAGCCATCACCAATGCCGATGGTGATGCCGAGCTGCTCTTCTCCCCTGCTTTGGACGTGGATGGAGAGATGCAGCTGATCGTTACTGGACAGAGTGCTTGGCCACAATCTTTTGAAGTCGATTGGATCGATAACGACGAAGCCTATGTCTATGGCGATATCATTGGCTTTGAAGGTGAGCCTATTTCCGGCACCCAGTCGCTTTGGATTAGCGGCGACATTTATAACAAAGGATATGTGACCGCCAACCAAGTTCAAGTCTCCGTCATCTCGGATAGCGACTACATCGTCAATCAAAGCAACAATTTCACCATTGATGTGCTTGAGCCTAACGATGCCATACATTACGACCAGATAGGCGGCATCGACATCGCCGACAACATCCCTGACCAGACCCTGTTTACCTTGCAGCTCACCACAACCATTGGCGATATTACCCGCACAACCCAGCGTTCCTTCTCGGCCAAAGCCCCCAACTTGCAGTTTGCTGACTTTTTTGTTGACGACAGCATGGGCGATGGCAATGGCTATGCCGATCCTGGCGAGTCGGTCATTTTCTACGTTGATGGCATTAATGCCGGTCACGCCATGGCAAACGACTCCTATCTTACGGTCACCTGCGACAACGATCTAATTCAAATCGCTGAAAGCACCATCTCTATCGGAAACATCGATCCTGAAGGCACCTTCTCAATTCCAATCGCCATGTATGCCGATGCCAACCTCGTTAGTGGAACCTTGGTGCATCTCAACATCACCCTTCATACGGGAGCATACACCTCATCGTATGACTATTTGCTCCCCGTGGGACTCATCATGGAGTCTTTCGAAAGCGGCGATTTCAGTTATTTGAGTTGGATTCATGACGGTGAGCAACCGTGGATCGTCACCGACGACGAAGCCCATACCGGCAGTTATTCCGCCCGTTCGGGTTCCATTGCCGATGACGAAATCAGCAAATTGATCATCCGTGCCGACATCATGGAGGATGGTGAACTCAGCTTCTATTTCAAGACGTCCACCCAATATCGCAAGGACTATTTAGTATTGTACATCGACAACAGAGTAAAAGGTTATTGGTCGGGCGAAAACGATTGGACCTATTTCAGCATTGAACTTCCAGCTGGAAGCCATGTCATCGCTTGGCACTATGACAAGAACAAGAGCCAATCGGCAGGTTCAGATTGCGTTTGGATCGACGACATCACCATGCCACGCTCAACCCTCGTCACGGAGGTGGGAGAGGCAATGGCGGTCTCACGTACCTCGCTCTACCCCAACCCGTGCAACGGAAGCTGTAATATTTGCTTAGAGGAAGAAAGCAACGTCACTGTTTTCAACATGTTAGGTCAAAAGGTGAAGGAGTTGCCAAATGTTTCGGGAACACAGCAGATTCATCTTGAGGATGCCCCAAAGGGAATGTATCTCATTCAGATACAGAACAATGCAGGCATCGAAGTGAAGAAGCTTACCATCAGATAGAGATCTCGTCCGCCTTCAGGCCGGTAATTTTTGTCACGAATTCCACACTGGATCCATTTGCCAAGAGTTTCTGGGCAATATCTCTTGCTTTATTGGCTTCTCCGAGAGTTATTCCCCTCTCCTCCCCTTCGTCGTATCCCTCAAACCAGCCGTCTTCATGAGCACTCTCAACCACATCCTCCTCGTAGAGTTTGTTGTCAATATACCATTCATACCTTTTCCGCTCCTTGTCCGACATGCTCAGCACCCTCAGCTTCTCCCTAGCCTTTTGTAAGCCGGGTGCCGTAGTGTCGGGGCTGATATAGCCTCTCTTGAGATACATCATCCATTCCTCCAGATAGTTCTCCGCTTTCTCCTTCTCGTATTGGTTCACTCTTAGGATGTAATATTCAGGAAAGATGTTGGCTCTCTTCTTTTTGGTATAGCCTTGCTTCTCCCTCTTGGTGAACGACAATGTGTCGCCCGTGTTCAACCCCTTGAAGGTATTCGTACCGTGATAGACGTAGTCTTTCCCTTGTCCCAAGTTGAAATAGAGGATGTTGATGGAATACACCTTCTTCACGTTCGCGTAACGTTCACCCAGACTGATATGCTCCGTGATGGTCTTCGACACCCCGAAGAGGATACGTTCCAAGAAGTCCGTCTGGTATTCCAGTTGGATCTCCACCAATATGATCTCATCCTTGCTATTCTTGGCCTTGATATCCACTCGGTTCGATTTCGCCTTCTCAGTCTCTTGATTGCTCTCGCTCTCAAGCAGTTCGATAATTTTGACCGGCTCCCCGAAAAGCACTGTAATCAGCCCCTCAAACACCTCAAAATCACTTTTGTCGCGAAGCATATTCTTCGCAGCCCAGTCTAATCTAATAAAATCGTTGTCAGTGTACATAGTATTATGAATTAATTATTGCTGCAAAGTTATAACAGCAAATTAATTCTGTCAAGACCTAAAAGCGAAAAACATTGGATTAATATTCAACAAATTGTTGAAGCTTTGGAACAATTGTTGTAAGTCACTGAGCGTTGCGAACGAGGCGCACACTATGACCATATCCGCGAAGGCTCACATTCTCTGCAGTGAGATTTTTTGAGTCGAAAAAAACACAACCTACAACGGAATCTCCCATAGATGTCGTCGAATTGTAATAACCACCGGAACCTGCAGAGATAACTGACGTATCACTCCGAAAACCTGCAGCAGGTAGGAATACAGCTCCGTGTTGTTCCAAGATTGCCCACTGTGAAGCGGCAATGATGTTGCTGCTGAAATTTGCACTGGCCATATCGGTGTTGCTTAGACTATAATAGCTTGAGTTCCAATCATCTGGCAACAATATCACACCATTTCTATTGTTCACGCAAGCCTTGACATAGCGGATGCTGCTTGAAGTGTTGCGGGTGTTGAATACATAAACCCACTCGCTTTTCGTCAACGTTCGCCATAAGCCCGCCTTATCTCCCCCATTGCTAATAGCATTATATACACCCCAGTCGGCATTGACATAATTACCCGTCAGATTGTTGGTGTAGGAGTTACCAGGAAGGTAGTTGCGCCATAAATGATTCGTGCTCCATGGCTGGTAACATACTGCCCCGCTATTCCATCCACTTGTTCCCCATCCGAACAAATCAATCCAGCCGTTGTAGTTTGAAGAGATGTTACTGTTAGCATCGCCAACGATGTCGTACTGGTGCTCGGCAAAACGCCACTCACCAGAAGAAGCCTGATATTGAAGGTTGCCTTGCGAGAAATACACTTGTTTGCCAGCACTCACTGAGAACAACCCATCAAGTGAACCCGGCCTATCCTTCGGGATAAAACTCACCTCCTCGCTATATCCTATCCCCTTACAATTCACAGCATAGGCACGAACATAATAGGTCTGTCCTTCTGTCAAACCTGTAATATCTACACTATAACTCCCCATACCAGCTGTAGAAGCCACACAATGAGCGAAGGTAGCACTTGTGTCTGGATCATGTTCCAAACCCCAACAAATTCCTCTCTCAGTAACAATATCATTTCCATTGTCAATAACCTCACCTCTCCCGATGGCCGTAGTTGAAGTAATATTCTTAGGCAAAAACACGACTACTGAAGGCAAAGCACATGTTTTCGTCATAAAGTTCTTTACCTCTAATTCATAATGACTTTGCGGATTCCGAACCACAAAGCGATAATAGTATTTTGTAGCTTCCTTGAGATTATCGGCAGTAGCACTGAATTTCTTGCCTGTAGTCTCGTCAACAGAGCCATAACAGACAGCATCGCTCATGTCTTCATTCAAACTTATCTCAACCTGAGAGCTGAATTTTCCCGGATAGTCGATCTTCCAACTAAAGTCAACTCGCGTTGCAAAAATCTCCAACGTTTCATCAGTCAGTTTTGGATCCTTGTGCATGTCTGCTGCTTCTTTGCGGCAGCTAACGACAAAGAAACTAATCAACAGAACGAATAAAACAAAATGGCGGGTTTTATTTTTTTCCATCATATTCAAAAGCGTTTTCATCTCTTCCAGCAATAGCCTAAGCCCAACTTCACCTCAAGGGTGTTGAAACTTGAGGTGACGGCATCCAGGCTCATCGTGAAGCCTTTCAGATTGAGTTGCAGTCCTGCAGTGGCATCCAGACCCGAGAAACTGTCGTTTGAGATCCTCACCATGTAGCCTTCCGTAGTGGTCCAGCTCTTGACGCGTTCGCCATATCCCGCTCCGAAACGGAAATACACCGGCCCTCCCAACTTCACCAACATACCTCCCATGATCGAATAGCGGGTTGTGTATGATTCACCGATATAATTAGGATAATAGCCGTCAACCAAGCCATTGGCATCACTCGTGTAGCCATAATCCAAGGCACCGAAACTAAAGTTGCTCATGGCGGTGACGAACCATCCCACCTTTTTCACTGAACCCACGCTGAAACCAAATCCAGCCAACGATTCAAGGTCGTATGAACCATCCAACGTAACGAAATTCACGCCGCGTTCCACGAATCGGGAGGCCGACTCGCCATGAAGCACCAAACGATGGGTTGTCTCACCTCCATCCTTTTGCACGACGATATCCTTGTCGGCATATTTTTTACCGCGCTGGGCATGGATGACATGTTTGCCAAAGGTCATGTCAACACTCACCGGTGACGTTCCAACGGCAAGTCCGTCCACCGTGATCATGTCACCGTTTTGGTCTGTCGTGATCCTGATCAGTCTGCCGAATTCGAAGAACAGCTCCGAGTCGCGCGACTTGGTTGTCACTTCAATCTTCTTTTCCTGCTTATTGCCGTTGCGGACTACACGAACGGTGTGTTGTCCAAATCCCATCGGCACGTTGTAAGGGGTCTCCCCAATGTAGTTGCCATCAACATAGACCTTGTCGCCTGAGCGGTCGGTTTTCACCGTGATATTTCTCCCTGTGTCAAGCTTTTCTTCAATGGTCAGGGTCTTGCCTTCCTCAATGGTGATGGTTTTGGTCAGGGTAGCGCATCCCGACTTTTCCAGCCTGAGGGTATGTTCGCCGATAAGGACACTATTGAACTGCGCCGGGGTCTCCTCTCCCATCGGTTTTCCATCAAGGAAAATCTTTGCCATAGGCGGGTTTGAACTCACAGCCAAAACGCCATGGATGGGTGTTGGAGCCTTGAGCTTGATGGTCTGTCCCGACATGTTATCGGTGATAGAGTTACGGACACTCGTCGGACGATGGTTTTTCATTCGGCACTCCATCACATAGCTACCTGCCACCAGATCGCCGGTCCAGCTGCGTGTGCCCTTATACTCATTGTCCACATAGATTTCAGCATCGGCATCCACCTGAAGGGTAACCGTTGAGTAGTTGGCGTTGAGATCCACCCGCAATGGAGTGGTTTCGCCATCCTTGATAGTCACCGTACGCTCAAAAGTTTTGTACATGGAGTTCACGACGGTGACCTTGTATTGTTTGCTGGCTAGTTTTTTGGGTGCTTTCAGCGCATCCGCCCCATTGGTGTTATCGATGAAAATAGATGACTTTGAAAGCACATTTTGGTCACCCTCGATCTTCAAAAAGCCAAAAGCCGGTTTCAGCGACACCTCCTTCACGACCTTTTTTTCCGAGTCATGAACTTCGACGGTCCCTTCCTCGGCATGATAGTCATCGGCCACAACGCGGTATTTATATCGCCCGAAATTGACTCGTTGGGAGGCGACCCCATCCATCACCTGCCACGGCGTGCCATTTACAGTCACCATGGCATCCTTGGGATCCACGTTGAACTGAAGGAATTGCTGTGTAACGACGGGTTTACCTTGACCGTCATCCTTCGGGGTTAAACCTTCAATCATTATTTTATAGGTATGCAACGGCTCCACCTTAATGCCATAGTTTGACACTCTCAACACCCATGATCCAAGACGGTCATGTCTGATGTTCAAGGTTTTCAAGCCTGGTGAAACCCATACCCTGATTTCACCGCCTTTGATATCGCGATATTCCACATAGGAACCCCAATCCGGCTCAAAATAAAACCCTTCGCGATTTTCCGGACTAATGTTTTGGGTAACGATCTTCAGTACGGCGCATTGTTGGTCATTTTCGTCCTTTCTCATCTCGTCCCTTGCGGTCATATCCTGAGGCAAATCCTCCATGCTCAGCACCTTATAGTTTTGGGCTACGGCACTTACGGCAATAAACAACAATGTCAGGATGGGTAAAACTCGTCTCATAGGGTATTATTTCTGGATTTTCTTGATCGTTGATTGCAGTTTCTTGATCTGGTCGGTGAAGTCGGAATCTTCATAGCCGTTGAGAACCTCATACATGTCGAGAGCCATGGTGTAGTAATATACCGCAAGGTCTTTCATGTCCTGATCTAGATAATAATCCCCAAAATAGGTGCAGGCGTCAACAAAGTTCAGACCCTTGAACAGGAAGTCGAAATCGTCAGAGCCATCCGATGCAGTCTGGCTTTCGGAGTCGGACAAAGGCATGACGTTTAAGACGATGAAGTTGTTCATCACGATATCGAAATCGCCACCCTTGCTGTCCTGCTGAAGCTCGGCCAGCTGATCGGCGAATGCGTCGATGTTTTGAAATGCCTGGTTGAGACTTATGGCGACCTTCTCCATGGAGGAGCCAAAATCCTGACGGCTAATCTGCTGTTGATCAAGACGTTGACGCAGCTTGACCACGGCAGTGTCGTAACGCGAAAGGCAGGCCTTCTCAAGCATGGCACAAAAGCGCACATGCGCATCGGTAGGTTTTGTTCCCCCGTCGGTTTGTCCGAACAGCGAGGCGCCATTCAACAAAAAGAATAACAACAGCAGGTTGATAATAGATGTTTTCTTCATATTTCGTCAAGTTTCAAATTCAACGTCTCTTAAAGATATCTTCAATACGACCCGAAAGTTCGTCCGCTTCTTCGAGCAAATTGTCATGCATCGCTTCCACAAAGGTTGCAAAAGCCAATTCTTGGTTGTAGAAGCCTATGATACTCACCTCAATCCTACCGTCCTTTAGTTCACGGTACATCTCCAAAGGAATGATGACACGGCCTAACTTTTGCGAAACCAACTGCTTGGCTATACCCACTGCCTCAACCAAGGATGTTGCTTCATCCTTCGAAATCTCTTTGTTTTCCTGTTTCACAGTGATCGTCTCAACAATAATGGACTCCAACCTCTCAGCAATTCGTGTCCTTACAACGCTTGTAGCCTTAAACAATGCACCATCATATTGGGTTCCTGTTGCAACGGCTGTGCCTTCAACGTAAAGTGGGAAACCGTAATCGTCCTGCTGAAGCGAGAGTTTGCGAGCCTCAAGCAGTTGTGTTTCAATAGGCATCTTGCCAGGAGCCACCTTCCAGCCTTCCTTTTTGTAGGCCTTGGCATCCTTGCGTGCCTCTTTTTCCATTTTTTTAAGTATCTTCTGTTCGCTTTTTGACAGGTTTTGGGCATAAGCGACAGGAACAACGAGTGCTAACGTAAGCACGACCGATAATAATAGTACAATCTTTTTCATAGTGATGCAAAAATAGACAATAAAGGATAATAATGCAAATAAAATGCCATATTATTTTACAGCAAAGCTTATGGAATCATAGCGATGCCAGCCCTTTTGTGTATCATAGACTGAAAGGTCGCGTTCCGTCAGATGGAAGACGACCTGTTTCGACTCACCTTGCTCCAGATGGATCCTTTGGAAGCCTTTCAGGAGCTTGGACGACAAGGCCACCGAGGAGCCTTCGTTGTTGATATAAAGTTGCACCACTTCATCGCCGTCGCAAGCACCGACATTGGTCACCATACAAGTTACATCCATCCCATTGATTTCCAATTCACTATATTCAAATTGCGTATAACTCAAACCATAACCGAAAGGATACAACGGTTGGGCGGATTCCTCCACGTAATTGCCTGGAATGGGCTGCGAATAATAGACCGGGAGTTGTCCTACAGAGCGCGGAATGGAGACAGGCAGTCTTCCCGAAGGGTTGTAGTCGCCCCAAAGGATGTCGGCCAAGGCCGATCCGCCTTCCATGCCGGGATACCACAGGGTAAGCAGGGCGTTGCTCTTTTCAGAGGCGAGGTTCATATCCAACGGACGACCTTGGATATAAACCGTCACCACGGGCTTGCCAGTGGCATAGATGCGTTGCATCAGTTCCTCTTGGCGACCCAACAACTTCAGGGTTGAACGGTCATAGCCTTCGCCACAGTCCATGTCGGAAATGCGTTTGTCAACGATGGCGGCACCAGTCTCCTCGTAGCTCGTCTTGAAATCGCGAGCCGATGATCCACCGACCACCAGCACCACGGCATCGGCCTGTTTGGCTACGCGGACGGCCTCGTCAATCCACTCGGCGGCTTCCTCACGAATGGCGCAGCCTCGGGAATAAAGCACCTCCGCCCTACCCTTGGCTTGGATGCCTTCGAGCATGGTCACGATGCGATCGGGGTCCTGAGGCGCGGTGTAGTCGCCCAGCTGGTTGTACATATTGTCGGCATTGGGGCCGATGACCGCCACTTTTTTGACAGCATCGCCGAAAGGCAAGATGCCGTCGTTTTTCAGCAATACGGCCGACTCGAGTGCCACTTGCTTGGACAACTGTATATTCGCCGGGGTGCCCACTTCCGTCACGGCCAAAGTCTCATCGACATATGGGTTTTCAAACAATCCCATGTCGAACTTCAGCTTTAGCACCCGACGGACGGCACGGTCGATATCAGCTTCTGTGACGAGTCCTCGGCTCAGTGCTTCTTTGAGGAAACCTCCGTAGTTGTATCCTCCCAGGTCGATATCGACACCCGCTTTCAAGGCCATGGCGGCAGCCTCGGCGGGATCGGCGGCCACATGATGCGAAGCATAGAGCGCGTTCACGGCGTTGAGGTCCGCAAAGACCACACCTTTGAATCCCCACGACTGGCGCAGTATCTCTTGCAGCAGCCAGGCATTGGCTGAACATGGCACGCCGTCGATGGTGTTATAGGAGGTCATCACCGAGGCGGCGCCTTCACGGATGGCATATTCAAAAGCAGGCAAATAGTCGTTCATCAGCCGGTTGGGACCCACCTCAGCCGTTGCGGCGTTGTGTCCGCCTTGCGGGATGCCGTAGGCGGCAAGGTGTTTCAAGGTGGCATAGACCTGACGTTGCATGCCTCTAACGATGGCACTTCCGAGCACGCCTGAGTGATAGGGATCTTCGCCAAGGGTCTCCTCCACCCTTGACCAGCGCGGGTCGCGGGCGATGTCGAGCACGGGACCGTAACCCACATGGGCACCTTGGCAGCGAATCTCGCGACCCATGACTTCACCCATTTGTTCCAACAACTCGGGATCCCAGGTGCTGGCTTGTCCGATGCCTGTTGGGAACACCGTGGTGCCCACGGCCATGTGGCCATGTGGAGTCTCTTCGCAAAACAACAGCGGGATGCCCAGTCGGGTATGTTCCACGGCGTGCCGCTGCATCCGGTTGAGGAGCCGTGCCGACTCAGCCGGATGCAGGCCCGTCTCGACGGTCTTCCGTGACCACGGATCGGCACGCAGCACAGCCCAGCAGGAGCCTAATGGCAAGGTGTCCATCACGCCGATGAAATCATCCGACAGCCATAACGAATCGCCTTCCCTGCCATAATAGTTAAAGCCAATGGGGCAGGTCAGCTGCCCGCATTTCTCCTCGAGGGTCATGCGTGAAATGAGTTGGTCAATAGGGTCGGGCTGAGAGCACGACACCATCGTCATTGCGAGGAGCACAAGCGACGAAGCAATCCACAATGACGTACGTCTCACACCAATTTTCCTATCCATTCTTCCCTTTCCCCTGGGAGCATATCAATCACTGGAATCTCCACCATGGTGTAGCATCCAGGCTGGAGTCGCATGGTGGCGCGGGCCACGTTGACCAGCACCTGGCCCGTCAAGGCGGGGTTGTTGATGCTCATGTTGAACTCCATGCGCTGGTTTGGGGTCTGGCCCGACACGCCTTTACGCACCAGGTTGACGCCATGGCCCATGTCGCGGACGGCATCCACGCTATCAACGGCAAACACATGCGTTTCATCGTTGGCGAAGTATGGATCGGCCTTGATATCCTTGGAGACTTGCTCCAAGGTGAAGCCGTCTTCCAACTCCACATACACCATGCGGCGATGGATACCCTCGCCCAGCGGGATGGTCACCGACAAGGCGTTCTTGACACCCTTCTTGGAGCGCACGCAAACGCTATGCCCCATCGACATGCCGGGACCGAAGTTGGTGTATGACAAGCCTTTGGGAGCCAAGCTTTGCATCAAGGTGCGAACAATGGAATCCGAACCCGGATCCCAGCCTGCGGCAATGACACTTACCGTATTGGTCTGTTTGTTCAGTGGCATCAACTCGCTACGGTAGTCCATGATGGAGGTGTGAATGTCGAACGAATCCACCGTATTGATGCCCAAAGGCAGGATCTGCTTGGCATATTCAGGACAAGAACGCGTCGGGCAAGCCAAGATGGCCACATCAACGTCCTTCAGTTCCTTGATATCTTTAACCACTTGATAATTAGTTAATTCCAAAGGAAGATTGTCAGCACCGTGGCGACGCACAACACCAGCAACTTCGAAATCGGGAGCCGCTTCAAGGGCTTCCAAGGCATAACGCCCAACATTGCCGTAACCCACTACGGCTGCTCTGAGTTTTTTCATCTTTCGGTTTTTTTTGAGTTCACATTAAGCATAACGATGGAAAACAGCATGACAAAAGCCGCAGTCCATTGTACAGGAGAGTATTTCGTATGATTCACAAAATAGTCCAACACAATCGCCGTGATGGGATAAAGCAACTCCAGAAAGGTGGAGATGGATGCTTTCACATTGCGCAAGCCATAGTAGTAAAGGAAGATGGCTCCCGAGCCGGTGGTCAGTCCGATGAGGACAACGAAAAGCCAGTTGCGAGAGGTCACCAGCGCAAAATCGGCGATATGGCCACAAGCCAGCACGATCACCAGCATGATGAGTGTGGTGAAGCCATAGCGGAAGAAGGTGGATGTGACAAAGGAGTAGTTGCCCAGGATCTTCTTTGAGAACACCGTGGAGCTGCCAAACGAAAAGGCCGCCAGCAGTGAGAGCAGTGCCGCATACACCGTTGCAATGCCATTGGTACTGAAATCAGGGAGATTCCATCCGAAAGTCATGAAATAACCGGCGATGAGGGCGATGGATGCCCACAGCAGGAAATGTCGTTTCATCCTTTCTTTCAGGATGATGCGGGCCAACAGGATGGCAAACACCGGTTGCAGTTTCTGCAAAAGCACAATGACGGACAAGTTATTGAAATTCAGCAAGAAGAGCGACTTCACAATAGCCAATGTACCCAAAGCGCCACCGAAGAGTGCTACGAGCGTGAAATAGAGAAAATCGGAGCGCGACATGGTCTTCAAGTGGCGGTATTCCTTGAAGAAAAACATGTTCATCAGCACAAAGGGAAACAAGTGCAGCAAAAAGACCACAAAGGCAGTGTTCAGATTGTAAAGCTGCGGTGTGAGCAGGATGCCGTCAACGCCCCACAACATGGCCGAGAAAGCCACTGCCAGTGCACCTTTTATCCGAACGTTCCTATTCTCGTCAATCATGGTTGAATTTCATAAAATAAGGTGCAAAAATAATACATTTCGGTTTTTTATTGTATTTTTGCCGCTTAAAAATAATTTCTTCCAAAGATGAAAAAACTATTTCTGACCTTATCACTTATTCTTGTTTGCGGCCTCATCAGTGCCCAAACCATTGAAAAGAGCTATTCTTTCAGCAATCCTAAAGTCACTGCATTGCGTGGCTATCAACAGATCCAATTGGAAGGCTGCATGCAGTCGGCCCTCGTCGGTCAACCCAGCCTGCCTTGGCAGAGCGTAAGCCTGTTGCTCCCCCAAGGAGCGGAAGCCGAGTCGATTGAGGTTGAGCTATCCGATTTCCAAGAAGTTGAAGGCAACATCGACCTCTTCCCCTATCAGCCCTCCAGGACGACCAACGACGTGGAAAAGAAAGATTTGATCATCAATCAAAGGATTTATGCTTCAAAAAGCATTTATCCCATTGAGAATCATGGTATTGCGACAACGCAATACAAAAACGGCTACGCTTTTGCTTTTTCATCTTTCACTCCCGTGCAGTACATCCCTTCGGAAGGCAAGGTGATGGTTGCCCAGAACGCCAATGTCAGGGTGCATCTGAAAGCCGCCAAGGCCGACCACAGTGACATGCTTTGGGGTACTCAGGAAATCAAGAACAGCGTGAAACGCTTGGCCCAGAACCCTGAGATGGTTGAAAACTACCTAACCAAAGGCCGCGAAGTTACCGCTTACGACGTGCTGATCATCACCAGTTCCGAATACGTTGATGCGTACAACGACTATTGCGAGTACTACAACTCCATTGGTTTACGCAACCAGATCGCTTTGGTATCCGATATTTACGCCTCCATGACCGGTGTTGACAACCAAGATAAGATCCGCAACTACATCATCCAAGAATATCAGAACAACGGCATCATGATGGTGGTGTTGGGCGGCGATGTTGACATCGTTCCTTACCGCGGTCTCTTCTGCCAAGTCCAGTCAAGCAGTCTGTATGAGAGCAACGACATCCCCGCCGACCTTTATTACAGCGGCCTTGACGGCACATGGAACGACAATGGCAACAATCATTGGGGCGAGCCTGGCGAGGACGACCTCCTGCCTGAAATCGGCATCAGCCGTATGTCATTCCAAAACACCACCGATTTGGCCAACATGATCAACAAGACCTTGATGTATCAACAAAACCCAGTGTTGGATGAGTTCCACAAGGTGATTCTTGCCGGCGAACATCTCTATGACAACCCTACTTCAAACGGTTCAGATTATCTAGAGCTTTTGATTGGCACCCATGACGACAACGGTTACACCACCGTTGGCTATCCAACGAATTACGACTTCACCAAGCTCTATGAAGAACAGGGCAACTGGAGCGGTTCCTTGCTGAAACAGGCCATCAATGCCGGCACCAGCTATGTGCATCACGACGGCCACGCCAACTCAGGCTATGTGGCTGGTTGGTCCAGCGTCTCCAACTCCGACTTTTCAGGTGCCAACGGCATCACCCACAACTATACCTTCTTCCATACACAAGGCTGCGACTGCGGTGCTTTCGACGAAAACTGCATCCTTGAAAAATTGGTGAAGATCCAAAACTTTGCCGTTGCCGTCATCGGCAACTCCCGTTACGGATGGTTCAACGAAGGTCAGACCGAAGGCCCGGGATGCCACCTTGAAAGAGAGATGACCGATGCCCAATGGAACGACCGTATCGGCCTGCTAGGCAACGCTATTTCAGAGGGCAAATGCATGACAGCTCCATGGGTCACCGCTCCCGGCCAATTTGAAGAGGGTGCCCTGCGTTGGAACTTCTACGACATGAACGTTCTCGGTGATGGTGCCGTCAACGTTTGGCTCGACGAGCCTTTCACCGCCGTTGTTGACGCTCCCGCACAAGTCGTCATCGGAACCCAGTCAATCGAAGTCTCTGTAACCGACGAAATTGGCAATGGACTGAAGAATTTCCGCTGCCTCCTTTACATGAACAACGAGGTCATTGCCATGGGGACCACCGACGAGAATGGTGTGGCAGAGATCGAATTTGAAGGCGGTCTGCAAACTGTCGGCACCATCATCATGAAGGTCACCGGCGTCAACTCCTATCCTCAGGATGTTGAATTGATGGCATTGCCGAGCAACACTCCATACGTCGTTTATGAAAGCTACACCTTGAACGGCGGCTCACAGATTGAATACAATAGAGACTACAGTTTCAATATGACATTGAAAAACGTTGGCAGCGTCGATGCCACCAACGTCACCGCCAGCATCTCTTGCGACAGCGAGTTCATCACCTTCAGCCAGGAAACTTATACCATTGGCAACGTCAACGGAACAGAGACGGTAACCTTGAGCGATGCCTTCCCATTTACCGTGAGCAGCGATGTTCCCAACAACACCAACGTACGTTTCTTCGTCACCTGTACCGACGGCACCGAGATTTGGGAGAGCCATTTCAACGCAAGGATCTATGCCCCAGAGTTTGAGTTGGTTCGCGCCACTTTGGAGACCACTTCGGGACAAGCCTTGAACCCGGGCGACAGCGGCGCTGTACATTTCCTCGTGAAAAACAACGGAGGGGCAGCAGTGCCTTCGGCCTCTTTCAAAATCTACAACTCACACGATATCATCGACATCCCGACCACTGAATGGAACTTTGGTGCCATTGCTCCCGACGAAGAGTTTACCGTTGATATGGATTTCACCCTTGGCGACAATGCCCAAATCGGAGCCTTATACCAACTGTTTTATGAGGTATATTACGGGAATTACAGACTCAAAGACGAATATTTCATCTCTGTAGGACAGTCGATGGAAGGCTTCGAGACTGGCGACTTCACTGCATTTGATTGGCATAGCGTCAGCCCCATCTACGCATGGGAAGTTGTGAGGGAAAACCCCTATGATGGCGTATATTGTGCCAGGTCATCAGCCATTCAAGACGGCGAAACATCCTCATTGTTTATCAACATTTTGGTTGGCACCGAGAGTGTGATAAGCTTCTATTACAAAGTTTCTTCAGAAAACAACTACGACAAGTTGCATTTCTATATCGACGGTTCGGAAAAGAACAACTGGTCAGGCGAGATTCCTTGGACACAAGCCTCCTATGCCTTAACACCCGGTACCCATGAACTCAGATGGGAATACTCCAAAGACGTTTCGGTATCAAGCGGAAATGACTGCGCATGGATCGACAACGTCTGTTTCCCTGCTTCCACCATGATCACTGAGATTGGCGAAGAGGCAACTCGCAACACAGCACTTTATCCCAACCCGAACGAGGGCACCTTCACGCTTGAATTGGGCGATGAGGCCAGCACCGTCACCGTATTCAACAGCCTTGGCCAAGTCGTTTTCCAGAAGAGCGAAGTAGTCGGCACCTCCGTAATGAGTCTTGACTTGACTACCGGCATTTACTTCGTCAACGTGAAGTCAGACAAAGCCAACAGCACCCATAGGATCATCGTCAAATAACCCATTGCCATGCCAACCGACACCCTAATCCAAGCCATTGACACCATCTCCAATTCCGCTATACTTCAGGAAGTGGCGCAACAGGCGGTCACATCGGAGAAGGCCTCCAATACCGGCTTGATCATCGCCATCATCGGCCTGCTCATCTTCGCCGCCCACCTCTTCACCGAGATCTTCAGCCGCAAGCGCATACCTGACGTATTGCTACTGATGATCATCGGTTTGGTCATCGGCCCAATTTTCGGCTGGATAAAGCCACAAGACTTGGGATCGGTTGCCAGTGTGTTCACCACCACCACCCTTGTCATCATCTTGTTTGAGAGTGGTACCGAGTTGAATTTCAATACCTTACTTAACTCCATCAAGGGTACTATGAAGTTGACCACCATCAACTTCTTCATCACCATGATCATTGTGGCGGCATTGGGAATATTGTTCGAGAAGTTCAGCATCTTGACCAGTTTGATGTTGGGTGCCATCTTGGGCGGCACCTCCTCAGCCGTGGTCATCCCCATGGTCGGTCAGCTGAAGATCAGCAAGAAGGGCGGTACCATCCTCATCCTGGAGTCGGCATTTAGCGATGTGTTGTGCATTGTGTTCACATGGGCTTTTCTGCAGGCCATCCAGTCGGGTGCCTTGAACGTGGGGCAGGTCTTGGGCGACATCATTTCGTCATTCATCCTGGCCAGCATCATCGGCGTGATCGCAGCCATCTTCTGGTCGTATGTACTTGACAAGGTGCGTCACGTAAAGAACTCCATCCTGACCACCCCCGCCTTCGTGTTCATCGTTTACGGTTTCAACGAGTGGTTGGGCTTCAGCGGTGCCATCGCAGCACTGGCTTTCGGCATCGGCATGGCCAACATCGACTATTTATATAACAGCGGGCTTTTCGTAAAACGGATTTTCAAATCGCAGCCGGCACAACTCAACGACACTGAGAAGCAGCTTTTCAGCGAGGTTGTCTTCCTGCTGAAGACCTTCTTCTTCATCTACATCGGCATTTCCATCCAGCTCGACCATTTCTGGCCCTTGCTGATCGGGTTTGTCGTTGCGGTGGCGCTGTTTGCCCTGCGCATCCTGATTGTCCGTCTCTCGTTCCCCGGAAAGAAGGATGAGTTGCCTGCCGAGGACAAGGTCTTCATGTCGGGCATTGTACCCAAGGGTCTGGCTGCAGCTGTGTTGGCCACCATTCCGGTACAGCTCGGCATTGCAGGCGGCGAGGCCATCCAGAACATAGTGTTTGCGGTCATCCTGTTCAGCATCATCTTCACCTCCATCCTCGTTCCCGTCCTGGAGAAAAACAACGCCATCAGCCGCCTTTACAAGCGCTGCTTTGGCCCAAAGGAACAGAGCGTCCAAGAATTGCTTGACAACAATTAATGCATTGACATGAACGAAGCCAACCACATTGAAGAGCTGGGACATTCGATCTCCACGGGGCTGTCATCGAGCAAGATCGGCCTGATCATCGCCATGATCGGCCTGATGATCTTTGCCGCGCACCTTTTCAGCGCCATCTTCAGCAAGCGAAGGATCCCCGATGTGCTCTTCCTGATCCTGATCGGACTGGTCATCGGTCCCCTCACCCACTTGGTTGACTCCGAGAAGCTCACCCTGCTTGGCAGCATCCTCTCGGCCGTCACCTTGGTGCTGATTCTTTTTGAGAGTGGCATTCAAATGAGTTTCAACAACTTAAAGGACTCATTCAAGCCTTCGTTGAAACTGACTGCGGCCAATTTCGTTTTTTCGGCCATCGCTGTCTGGCTGGTAGGCTGGTTGGCATTGAAGCTTGATCCAGTGATCAGCCTGATGCTTGGCTGCGTATTGGGCGGCACTGCCTCGGCGGTGGTGATCCCCACGGTCCGGCAGTTGAAGATGTCGCAAAAGAGTTCCACCATATTAATATTGGAGGCCGCCATCGGCAACGTGTTCAGCATTGTGTTGGCCTTGGCCTTGTTGGAAGCCATCAAGTCGAACCATCTGGATTTCGGCACCCTCTTCGGGCAGATCTTTGCCTCGTTCATCCTGGCTACCCTGATTGGTCTGGTGGGATCCATTTTCTGGGCATTGATCCTCGACAAGGTGCGGACCATCAAATACTCCGTACTCACCACCCCGGCCTTTGTGTTCATCATCTATGGCATCAACGAGTGGATGGGGTACAGCGGCGCCATTGCCGCCTTGGCTTTCGGCATTGGCATGGCCAACATTGACGGCATCTACGATGATTGGCTCCACAAGGCAATCAGGAAACGCCCGGCCAACCTCAACGACACTGAACGGTCGCTGTTCAGCGAGCTGGTGCTTTTGCTCAAGACGTTCTTCTTCGTCTATGTGGGCATGTCCATCCAGCTCAACTCCTGGCAACCTATTGTCATCGGGCTGGGTATCACCGCGATGCTGTTTATCTTGCGCATCCCGGTAGTTCAGATCGCCATCTCAAAGAAATATGAGATTCCCAAGCAAGAGCGACGTTACATGTCGGCCATCGACCCGAAGGGATTGACTGCTGCGGTATTGGCCACCCAGGCTGTAGCCTATATCCCCGACCTTGAGATGGGTTTCTTCATCCGAAATGTTGTCTTCTCGGTGATCCTGTTCAGCATCGTCATCAACTCCATCCTGATTCCCATCATCGCTCGTGGGAGCCGTCGTCACCGTTTTGAGCGTCATGAATCAAGCAATCCCGATGTGGCAGATTGACAACTATCATAAAAAATTCCGTAAAAAACAACCTACCTATCAAAAAAAGTTGTAATTTTGCAGCCCGTTTAGAAAAGTTAAAAAATAAAAAGTAAAGAAGTATTAATTATGTATTTGACTGCAGAAAAGAAATCAGAGATTTTCAGCCAATACGGCAAGAGCGCTGCCGATACTGGTTCAGCAGAAGGCCAAATCGCTTTGTTCACCTACAG
>Ga0310690_10000602_pt1 | contig 73703 bp, 54 predicted proteins | sample AusTroGonzalo_MG_2_FD_207661 | JGI IMG/M metagenome (GOLD analysis project Ga0310690, IMG submission 207661) | Bovine rumen microbial communities from tropical cattle in Woodstock, Queensland, Australia - Gonzalo_04 (v2) (version 2) | ecosystem: Host-associated > Mammals > Digestive system >...
TCCAGAAGTTTCAGGACAACGGCTGGCTGGTGCAGGACAAGGACGAGCACTACTACATCTACGCTCAGACGATGAACGGCAAGACGCAGTATGGCCTTGTTATCGGTGCTTATGTGGATGACTACATGAACGGTGTCATCAAGAAGCACGAACTGACGCGTCGCGATAAAGAAGAGGACCGCATGAAGCACGTTCGCGTGAACAATGCGAACATCGAGCCAGTCTTCTTTGCCTATCCCGACAATGCCGTCCTCGACAAGCTTATCATGCGCTATGCCGCTACCGAGCCTGAGTACGATTTCATCGCTCCCATTGACGGCTTTGGCCATAAGTTCTGGGTAATCAGCGATGCTGCCGACATCGTCACCATCACCGAAGAATTCCGCAAGATGCCGTCGCTCTACATTGCCGACGGTCATCATCGTTCCGCTGCTGCTGCCCTTGTGGGTGCAGAGAAGGCAAAGCAGAATCCTAACCATCGTGGCGATGAGGAGTATAACTACTTCATGGCAGTTGCTTTCCAGGCTTCGCAGCTCACCATCCTCGACTACAACCGAGTTCTCAAGGATCTCAACGGCCTCACCTCCGAGCAGTTCCTCGATGCTATTCGTAAGAACTTCACGGTAGAGGACAAGGGCACAGAGATTTACAAGCCTGCCAAGCTCCACGAGTTCTCGCTCTACCTTGACGGACATTGGTTCTCCATCGTAGCCAAGGACGGCACATACAATAACAACGACCCCATCGGTGTGCTTGATGTGGATATTTCCAGCCGCTTGATTCTCGAAGAGATTCTGCAGCTTGGCGATCTCCGCTCTTCGAAACGCATCGACTTTGTTGGCGGTCTTCGTGGCTTAGGTGAACTGAAGCGTCGCGTGGATAGCGGTGAGATGCGTGCAGCTCTCGCCCTCTATCCCGTCTCGATGCAGCAAATTATGAACATCGCTGACAGCGGCAACATCATGCCACCCAAGGCCACATGGTTCGAGCCGAAGCTCCGCTCAGGACTCGTGATTCATAAATTAAGTTAAAGCCCCCTCCCAACCTTCCCGAGGGGGAGGCTTCAAGATTCTCCCCCGGGGGAGTTAGAGGGGGCCGGACAGGTTGTCTATGACTGACATCTATAAGACGATAAAATCCAAAAGCGAGGGCACTTACACTGAACTCAGGAGCAAGTTCCTCGCTTTTGCTCATCCTGTCAGCACGGTCGGGGAGGCGATGGCGCTGGTGGAGCAGTACCAGAAGAAATACTACGATGCCCGTCACGTCTGTTGGGCCTATATGATTGGTGCAGAGCGGGAGATGTTTCGAGCAAACGACAACGGCGAACCGAGCGGCACAGCGGGCAAACCCATCCTCGGACAGATTAACAGCAATGAGTTGACCGACATCATTATCCTTGTGGTGCGTTACTTTGGTGGCGTGAAGCTGGGCACCAGCGGACTAATTGTGGCTTATCGCACAGCTGCTGCCGAGGCAATTGCCAATGCTACCATTGAGGAGCGACAGGTCGAGGCCGAGTATGACTTCTCTTTCGAGTACCCGTTGATGAATGCCGTGATGAAAGTTATTCGCGATATGGATGCCCGTGTTCTCTCTCAGACTTACGAAATGGATTGTCAAATGCGCGTCAGCATCCGAAAGGGCCATCTCGAAGAACTCAAAACGCGCATCGAAAAAGTTATTAATCCCTATTGACCTATGAAACAAATTTTTCTCCTTTTGGCCTGTCTTTTCACAGCAGGCTTCGCCAGTGCCCGCACGGAGCGGGTCATCATTCAGGGCGACCACGGGAAGCTGGTTGCCGATTTGCAAACCCCTGACGTAATGCCAAGGAATTGTCCCATTGTGATTCTGTGTCACGGCTTTACGGGCAACAGGAACGGCGGGCTGGAACGTGGCATTGCTCAGGAGCTGGAGGCCCTGGGCATTGCTAGTATCCGCTTCGATTTCAATGGGCATGGTGAGAGCGAGGGGGATTTCCAGCAGATGACGGTTCCCAACGAGATAGAGGATGCCAACCATGTCTATAATTGGGTGAAAGCCGATGAACGGTTCGGTCACATCGGTATTGCCGGACATTCGCAGGGCGGTGTCGTGACGGCTATGCTGGCTGGTCGGTTGGGCAAGAAAGCGCTGAAGGGCGGTGTTGTGCTGTTGGCTCCTGCCGGAGTGTTGCGCGACGATGCCATCCGTGGGAATGTGCCTGGTCAGGCTAACCCGACAGGCGACCCGCTGGACCCACCCGAATATGTAGAGGTATGGGGGCATCATCTGGGGCGCGACTACATCAAGACCGCATTCTGGTTGCCCATCTACGAGACTGCAGCAGGCTATAAGGGACGTGCTTGCATCATTCATGGCACCTCCGACCGCACAGTGCCCTTCACCTACGGTTTGCGTTTCCATCAGATGTGGAAGAAGAGCGAGTGGCATCTGCTCGACCGCTACGACCACGGCTTCGGTCCCCATCCTGAGGAGGCTGTGAAGCTCGCTGTCATGTTCTTCCGACAGACTTTTGGCCGATAGCACAGTGCCTGGTCAACTTTCCCCAGGCTGGATAAATCAGAAAAGACCCCCTTTTGAGCTTTTCCCACTTATGCTTCTATCTCTTCCTCAGCTTTCATCCAGCTGGCTACGGAGAGATCCGGGGATTAATGGCGGGGGCAATAGCATTGCTGCGCCTCAGCCAAAGATAGATACCTGCCGCTAGGTCCAACATGCCAGTTCCGCCGTAAAGTATAAGAAAAATGAAATCCTGAAGACTCTGTTCTCCGTACATTGTACTCTGTTTTTCTGTGCAAAGGTACTCAAACTTTCCAAGATAACGGCATCTGTGGACTCTCAGATATTACAATACACTCTCAGAATTTACAAAATTTTCTCAAACTGGCTTCACAATGTTGTGATATACCTAAAAAGTGACTAACTTTGCTTCGTTTTTGCGACGTATGAAGACAAAAGGTAAGTTCTATAAATTGTATATTTTTTATGGGAACAAATCAAATCTTCCTGATTATACTTATCTTCGTTTTTCTGGGATTCATTGTACCTGCTCTCGTCATGGCAAAATTGATTCATCACGACGAGCGGTTCTATGATAAGCGTTGGAAGATTTACAATCTAGAGAAAGAAGAGGAAAAAGGAAAGAAGTAACTACTCCCCTAGGAACTCGCGGGCTTTGGCGAGGGCGACGTCGATGTGAGGACAGATGTGGTCGGGGTTCATCTTGTCGTAGAAACCGGCTTTCTCCAGTTGTGAATGAACCTTGGGCGTTACACCAGATAGGATGACGTGGATGCCTTCCTCGTGATTCATCTCAATAAGGTTCGCTAGATTGTGAATGCCAGTGGAGTCGATGAACGGTACCTTGCGCATTCGGATGATGCGGACTTTGGGACGCTCGTGCCCGATGTTCGCCATCAGGTCGTCGAACTTGTTAGCGATCCCAAAGAAGTATGGACCGTTGATTTCATAAACGGCGCAGCCTTTCGGGATAACCAAGTGCTCCTCGTGCATCGCCATATCCGAAGCGTCACCCAAATCGATTTCGTCGCGGATGACTGAGATTTCAGTAGTTTCCATAATGCGCTTCATGAAGAGGGCGCAGGCTAGGATGAGGCCGACCTCGATGGCAATGGTGAGGTCGAAGACAACTGTCAGGAAGAAGGTGACGCAGAGCACAATTATGTCGCTCTTCGGATTCTTCAGCAGGCCCCGGACGGTACGCCAGCCGCTCATGTTGTAGCTTACGATAACTAGTACTGCGGCCAGCGAAGCCATCGGGATGTATTCGGCATAGGGCATCAACAGAAGTAGAATGGCGAACAGCACGAGGGCGTGGATGAGTCCGGCAATAGGAGTACGACCACCATTGTTGATGTTAGTCATAGTGCGGGCAATTGCTCCTGTAGCGGGAATGCCTCCGAAGAGCGGCGTCACCATATTTGCTATGCCTTGGGCGATAAGCTCCATGTTTGAATCGTGCTTGTCGCTGATGACACCGTCGGCAACGGTAGCAGAAAGCAGGCTTTCGATGGCTCCGAGGATAGCGATGGTGAATGCGACAGGCATAAGCTGTTGGATGAGCTCGAAGGTCAAGCTGGGCACCACCATCTTAGGCAGTTGCGCTTGTATGTGGAAACGATCGCCAATGGTGTCGATACCTTCAATGCCGTAGTGCTTCATGATGAGCACAGCTGCCGTGCCGAGCAGGATGCCGTAGAGTGAACCGGGTATTTTATTGAGTCCAGGAACCTTCTTCAATGCCTTGGGCGAGAAGATGATAACAAGTAGAGAACCAATGGCGACAATAAAGTTCCAGAGGTTGAACGTCCCTATGTTCTCGGCATAGCATATCCATTTGCCAACGAAGTCGCCCGGCGTTTTCAGCGGGATGCGGATAGCTTCGCCCGTGGTGCTAATCGCGGTCTGTGTCAGTCCAAGTATGTCGCTGATTTGTGTCGTGAAGATGGTCAGGGCGATACCTGCCGTGAAACCGATGATAATAGGGTAGGGAATAAACTTGATAACGACTCCCAATCGGAAAGCACCTAAAGCAATGAGGATGACGCCGGCCAGAATAGTGGCGATGAGCAGGCCCTGCAGTCCGTATTCGGGGTTGTTCACGATGCCGTAGATGATAACGATGAAGGCTCCGGTCGGGCCGCCAATCTGAACCTTCGTGCCGCCCAGCAGGGAGATGAGGAAGCCCGCTACGATGGCTGTGATGATGCCCTTCTCGGGTGTCACACCGCTGGCGATGCCGAATGCGATGGCGAGGGGCAAGGCAACGATGCCCACGATGATACCCGCCATCAGATCTTCCATGAAGGTCTCGCGATTGTAGTCCTTCATGCAATTTATGATTCTAGGTGTCAATCCTTTCATTTTCTTACTATTTCTCTTGCAAAAGTACAACAATTTTTCATTTTTCATTTTTCATTTTTCATTTTATTCGTATCTTTGTCCCCAAATAATTAATTAAAATCAATTTTAACTATGTTTGAAGGTCAACCAAAAGGGCTGTGGACACTTGCCCTGGCCAACACTGGCGAGCGCTTCGGTTACTACACAATGCTCGCTGTCTTTGCACTTTTCCTTGGTGAGAATTTCGGCTTTGCCGCTGGCACTGCGAGCGAGATTTACACTTGGTTTCTAACCGCTGTCTATTTCCTTCCTCTTATCGGAGGTATGGCTGCCGATCGTTGGGGCTACAGTAAGATGGTTGTCATTGGCATCCTGATTATGTTCTTCGGCTATCTGTTGCTCTCTGTTCCTCTAGGCGGAGGCACGGTAGCTGTTGCTGCAATGGGCGCAGCTCTGTTGCTTGTCAGTCTTGGCACAGGTCTCTTCAAGGGCAATCTGCAGGTTATGGTGGGTGACCTCTACAATGCTCCAGAGTATGCAAATAAGCGCGATTCGGGTTTCTCACTATTCTACATGGCCATCAACGTCGGCGCCCTATTTGCTCCGACCGCAGCCATCAGCATCATGGACTGGGCACAGTCCTCGCTCGGCTACAGCAAGGCGGATTCCTACCACTTCGCTTTCGCTGTTGCCTGCGTATCGGTCATTGTCTCTATCCTTATCTATTTCCTGGGCAGAAGCACATATAAGCAGGTTCTTACTGTGAAGAAGAACAAAGTAGCGGCCTCAGAAGAGAAAGTTGAAGAGATGTCGCCTGCCGAGACTCGTGAGCGCATCGTCTGCCTCTGTCTCGTCTTTGCTGTGGTCATTTTCTTCTGGATGGCTTTCCATCAGAACGGCTTAACACTTACTTGGTTTGCTGATGAGTTCACTGCTCGTTCTGCTACAGGAGTTACAGGAATGGAGTTCAACGTGATGAACCTTATCTGGTGCATTCTGATTGTCTATGGTGTTTGTGGTCTGATTAGTGGTGGCAGCAAGGGAAAGGTCATCAACCTCTTGCTTATTGCTGTTCCTGCTGCCATCCTTGGCTACAATTATGTACAGACAGCCAACGATGTTGTTACTGTTGATGCTCCCATCTTCCAGCAGTTCAATCCCTGTTTCGTGGTTGCTCTGACACCCGTCAGCATAGCTCTTTTCGGTTGGCTTGCCAAGAAAGGAAAGGAACCCAAGGCTCCCGTCAAGATAGGCCTTGGTATGCTTGTTGCCGCTTGTGCTTATTTGCTGATGACGGTTTGTAGTTTCGGATTGCCCGCAACAGACCATCCCAATCACGTTTATGACTTCAATCCCAACCTGCTCGTCAGCACCTACCTCATCCTCACATTTGCCGAATTGCTGCTTTCTCCCATTGGCATCTCATTCGTCACGAAGGTTGCTCCTCCGAAGTATAAGGGTATGATGATGGGCGGATGGTTCGTGGCAACAGCTTTGGGCAATAAACTTGTCAGCATTCCCGGTCACATGTGGGATATGCCTCTCTACATCGTATGGGGGACATTAATGTGCATCTGCCTCCTTGCCGCCCTCTTCATCTTCTCGATTATCAAGAAGCTCAATAAAGTCGCTTAAGTGAAGCGTCTCCCTTCTCTCTGGTTATCGTGTGTGCCACTAGCTGTTCTGGTGGCACTCATTTCTGTTGTTGTTTCTATTTTTGGCGACGAGACACTTTCCGGAGCTTCGCAAATTTCACTCATTGTGGCAACGGCGGTTTGCGTCAGCATAGGGCTGCTTCGGAAGGTCATTACATGGGCAGACTTCGAGAAAGCCCTTTCCGACAAGATTGGAGGTGTAAGTGGCGGCATCATCATCCTGTTGCTTATCGGTGCCCTAGGTGGCTCGTGGATGGTGGGCGGCATCGTCCCTACCTTAATATTTTATGGCATGCAGATTATGTCGCCCCAATGGTTCTTGGTTTCAGCTTGCATCATCTGTGCCTTGGTGAGTGTGTTGACAGGTTCCTCGTGGACAACCATCGCCACCATTGGCATTGCCCTGATGGGCATCGGTGAGGCGTTGGGCTTCAACGAGGGATGGGCGGCGGGAGCCATCATCTCTGGCGCCTATTTCGGCGACAAGATTTCTCCGCTCTCCGACACTACCGTGCTGGCCAGCAGTACCGTGGGAACGCCGCTCTTCACGCACATCCGCTACATGCTCTATACCACAGTTCCCACCTTTCTGATTACATCGCTGATATTTACCTTCAAGGGTTTCGGACAAGCCCCAGCCGCTTCGGAACATGTGTTGATGGTACAGAACACCTTGCAGCAAACCTTCTTCATCTCGCCCTGGTTGCTCATCGTCCCACTGCTCACGGGCTTGCTCATTGCCATACGTCTGCCCTCTATGGTAGTGCTCTTCTTGGCTACGCTGATGGGAACGCTGGCAGCAGTCTTTACGCAGGGCACTTTGCTCGACGAGATTGCTGGCACCGACTTGGAGGGTTTCTCTCAATGGCTACGTGGAGCACTGATTGTGGTTTATGGCAACACCAATTTGGATACGGGCGTGCCAGAATTGAACGACCTCGTTGCCACACGCGGAATGGCAGGCATGCTGGATACCATCTGGCTCATTATCTGCGCCATGCTCTTTGGCGCAGCGATGACGGCAACGGGTATGCTGGACACCATCATGAGGGCGTTGATACGTTTGGTGCGAGGCGTTGTCTCCCTGGTGGCCACGACAGCCTTTACGGGAGTGTTCCTCAATGTTGTCTCAGCCGACCAGTACTTGTCTATCATCCTTTCCGCCACCATGTTCGGCCCGACATACAAACGATACGGATTGGAGCCTCGTCTGCTCAGTAGAACCTGCGAGGACAGCGCGACCGTTAGCTCCGTCCTGATTCCCTGGAACACCTGCGGCATGACGCAAAGCCATGTCCTGGGTGTCTCCACCTTGGTTTATGCCCCTTACTGCTTCTTCTGTTATTTGAGTCCCATTATGACCGTCCTGGCAGCGACGTTGCTGCCTAAGAAAACCTTTTCCAAACAATGAAACGCCTCCTATTTTGTCTCTTGTCTCTTGTCTTTTGTCCTCTGTCTTCTCAAGCCGCAGAGCTATCTTTCAAGGTAAAGTGCAAGTATCTCAACCTGCCCATCTCGCATGAGGTGGAACGACATCGCCTGACTTTCCAAGCGAAAGGCGTGGATGACCTCAGTGTTGTTGTTCGACTCTCTGACGACCCCGAATATTGGGTGTTCAAGGACATCACGGCTTACAAGGGCAAGACATTGACCCTTACCTACGATGGCCCGGAAGAGGCATTGGCACAAATCTATCAGTCGGATACCATCCGAGATATTTCCAAAATCTATCATGAGAAGAACCGTCCGCAGTTCCACTTCACGTCTCGCCGAGGCTGGCTCAACGACCCTAATGGATGCATTTGGCATGATGGGCTATACCACCTCTATTATCAGCACAATCCTTTCGAGCGCGAGTGGGAGAATATGACTTGGGGACACGCTACAAGTCCTGACCTCCTACATTGGACGGAACAAGCTCCAGTCCTCTTTCCTGACCAGCTTGGCACAATGTATAGTGGCTCGTCAGTCTTCGATAAAGACAATACCTCAGGCTTCGGCACGAAGAAGAATCCGCCGATTGTTTATGCCTATACCGCTGACAGGAGCGAAAGAGAGGTGCAATGCATCGCATATAGTTTGGATGGCGGAATGACGCTCCACAAGTATGAAGGCAATCCTGTTATCGATTCGTACGATAAATGGCAGACTCACGACACTCGCGATCCGCGCCTGTTTTGGTATGAGGGGGGCTGGTGGGTATTGGTCCTCAACGAGCGCAACGGGCACAGCATTTATACTTCAGACAATCTACGCGATTGGACGTATCAGAGCCACGTGAACGGCTTCTGGGAGTGCCCCGATCTCTTTCCTCTGCCTGTTGATGGGAATCTCAGTGACATGCGTTGGGTGATGCTCGGTGCAAGCAATACCTACATGATGGGTCGTTTTGATGGTAAGACCTTTACGCCCGAAAGCGGCAAGCACCGCTTCTCAACGGGTGCCATCTATGCCGCACAGACCTTTAACAATGTTCCAGACGGGCGTCGTATCCAGATAGGGTGGGCCAACATCGAGCACCGGGGAATGCCCTTCCGCGGTCAGATGCTACTGCCAACAGAACTTACGCTACGCACCACAAAGGACGGCATCCGCCTTGTAAGCAAGCCCATCACCGAAGTAGCATCTCTTCTGAAGTCGCTTTACTCTAGCGACAAAGCCTTGAGTGAACAAGAAGCCAATGCTGTCCTGAGCAAGAAAATATCCCAAAAGGTAAGCGGGGAGGGGACTCATCTCCACGCCACCCTCAATATGACCTACGCTACCAGCGCAGGCCTGCGCCTCGACGGACAGAACATCATTGACTACGACCTCAACCGCAACACTTTGAATGGTCAGTTCTATTCGCCACAAGATCCCACAAGCCTCTCGCTGACGATGGATGTATATATCGACCGCACCTCCATCGAAGTCTTCATCGACGGTGGCCTCTACAGCTACTCGATGCAGACTCCCCGGCCGGCTTTAGGGGGAGACAAGAAGGCCAAAGGTTTACAGTTCTGGGGTAACGACATCAGCATCAGCGCCCTCCATCTCGATGCTGTTGAGAGTATTTGGCAGTAGATTTATTTTTCTAATGCCTTGAAGAGCGCTTCAAGAGCGGGCTGGGGTGCTTTGTATTCATCGAGAAGACTGACGAATTTGCTGCCGATGATGGCACCTGCGGCGTTGGCCTGAGCACTTTCGAGTGTTTGGCGGTTGCTGATACCGAAGCCTATCATGCGTGGGTGCTTCAAATGCATACCATTGATTTTTGCAAAGTATGCCTGCTTGGCAGCATCGAACTCCTTTTGTGCTCCGGTCGTAGCAGCCGAACTAACCATATAGATGAAGCCATCGGTATTGTCGTCGATGAAGCGGATACGCTCGTCGCTTGTCTCCGGTGTGATGAGCATGATGACGCGGATGTCGTAGCGGTCGGCAATGGGTTTTACCTCGTCCATATAATCGCGGAAGGGCAGGTCAGGGATGATGACACCATCGATGCCAACCTCTGCACAACGCTTGAAGAACGGTTCATAGCCCATGTGATAGATAGGATTGATGTAGCCCATCAATGTGAGCGGCAGTTTGACGCCTTCGTTCCGAAGAGGCTCCAGTTGCGAGAAGAGTTTCTGTAAGGTCATGCCACCTCGCAGCGCCTTCGTGGCTGCGTCCTGAATGACTGGTCCGTCGGCCATCGGGTCACTGAAAGGAATGCCGACTTCAATGAAGTCAATGCCCCCGCGTTCCAGGGTACGGATGATGTCGGCAGTACTGTCGGTGGTGGGGTGTCCGGCACAGAAATAGAGCGAGAGCAATCCTTCTTTCTTCTCTTGGAATATTTGGTTTATTCTGTTCACTTTGTTCGGATAGTATTAATGAATGTCGTTATTTTATTTGTGTCCTTGTAAGCCGGAGCTATTTCGAATCGGGAGTTGATGTCAATGCCAATGCATTTGGGGTGATGCCAATGCTTGAGGTGCTCCGCATCTTCAGGACCAATGCCGCCCGAGAGCAGAAAGGGCATATCGCCTTTGTAGTGCTGAAGAATGTCCCAGTCGAACTGCTCGCCATTGCCACCAACAGACTTGCCCTTAGTGTCAAAAAGGAAATAGTCGGCAAGACCTTCGTAGGCATTTGTCTGTTCTATGTCATCTGTCGTGGCGACATTGAAAGCTTTGATTATTTTCCATTCGCGGAGTTGCCCGACATATTCAGGCGACTCGTTACCATGAAGTTGTATGAGGCTGAGGGCGTAATCGTTGGCTATGCGTTTGACTCGCTCAATAACCTCATTGACGAAGACGCCTACGCGCTGGCAATTCGTAGGAAGATAGGCGGGACGTTCGCTGACATAGCGACTCGACTTCGGCCAAAAGATGAAGCCCATCATGTCAATGCCGATGATTTCAACTTCTCGAATGTTGTCGGCCTCGCGCATGCCGCATACTTTGATTATGGGGCTCATAGGGCTAATGGGGCTTATGGGATAATTGGGCCAAAAACTCTTTGAGTGCCTGCCCTGGGTCTGCTGTTTTCATGAATGTTTCCCCGATGAGGAAGCCCCTGTAGCCTGCCTGCCGAAGGAACTTGATGGTTTCGGGGTTGCTGATGCCGCTTTCGCTGACTTTTACAGCATCTTTCGGTAACAGTTCGGCGAGACGGAAACTATTCTCTACATCCGTCACAAACGAGCCCAGATTGCGGTTGTTGATACCGCAGAGGTCAGGCTCTAATTCGGCGTACTCCAGTTCGTCCTCGGAGTGCATTTCGAGGAGGACTTCGAGACCGAGTTCATGCGCTGTATGCATGAGTTCCACACATCGTTCACGGGTGAGGCAGGCGGCGATGAGGAGTACGGCGGAGGCTCCGCAGAGGACGGCCTCATAGAGTTGGAACCTGTCAATGACGAAGTTCTTGTACAATATGGGTAATGTCACGCCAGACTGACGGGCAGCTCGGATAAAGTCATCGTGCCCGCCGAAATATTTCTTGTCGGTCAGGATGCTCAGGGCAGTGGCACCGTTCTGCTGATAGCTTAGCGGAATAATGTCAGCTCGGCCGTCTCCTTTGATCCAGCCTTTCGACGGACTTTTGCGCTTGAACTCGGCTATGATACCAGTAGGGCTGTCGAGGAGAGCCTGACGCAAAGAGGACTTCTTGGCGCGCATCTGCTCCAGTTCCTCGCACTTGTACGCTATGATTTCCTGTAAAATATCTTTCATTCAGTATTACTCTCCTTAATAGAGGTCTATGAATTTATCTCGACGAACTTCTTGAGACATTTCAATGCTTTGCCGCTTTCGATGGATTCGCGAGCCATAGCCACGGTGTCTGTTATCGGGAGGTTGGGGTTCATCAAACTGATACCACAAGCCGCGTTGGCAATGACCACGTCCGTCTGTGCATGAGTAGCTTTGTTCTCAAGCACATTGTCGAAGATGCGCATAGCCTTCTCGGCTGTCGGGCCACCGAATAACTCCTCAGGTTTGACGTATGAGAGTCCCATCTCGATGGGCGTATATACCTTCTCGAAGTGGCGTGTCACGAACTTGAACCCGCTGGTGAGCGAAATCTCGTCGTACCCATCATAGCTTGTTACGACACCATAGTTATCGCCGATGTGCTGGTGGATGTTGGCGTAGAGTCGCAGCTGTGCCTGGGTGGCAGTGCCGTGCAGCGAGTTATGCGGCGAACAGGGATTGATCAAAGGACCAAGCAGGTTGAAGCAGGTAGGTATGCCCAGTGCTTTGCGGATAGGGCCGACGAACTTCATGCCATTTGCGAAGAGTGGAGCATGCAGATAGCAGATGCCAGCTTTGTCGAGAGAACGGCGGAGCTTCCCTTCGTCATCGGTGAATTTCACGCCGTGTCCCACCAGGACATTGCTGGCGCCGCTCACGCTGGTGCTGGCGCCGTTGCCGTGCTTAGTGACTTTAAAGCCTGCACCTGCCACAACGAAGCTAGCGCAGGTGCTGATGTTGAAGGAGTTCTTCCCGTCGCCTCCTGTTCCAACGATATCGAGCGTATCGTGGTCTCCGAGGTCAATACGCTTGCCTGTTTCGAGCAAACCGTCGCGAAGGCCGAGCAGCTCATCGACCGTAGCGCCCCTTGTCTGCAGAATTGTCAGCATAGCTGCTATCTGTTCGGGGGGATAGGCTTCACGTGTGATACCCACCAGAATATTATGTGTGTCTTGCCGAGAGAGCGTCTCGCCGGCTATGAGTCGTTGTAGATACTGTTTCACTAAATTAAGAATTAAGAGTTAAGAATGTCTCTCCCTCTCTGGGGAGTTGGAGGGGGCTTTTAGCCAGTTCCTTAGTATTGTATTACCGCCAGGAGTCAGTACACTTTCTGGGTGGTACTGGATACCTCGGATGTCGTATTCGCGATGACGGAGGGACATGATGTAACCCTCGTCGCTGACGCTTGTTACTTCGAGGCAATCAGGTAAATCCTCTTTATCCACTACCCACGAGTGGTAGCGACCGACCTCGAACGTCTTGCCTAATCCCGCGAAGAGGTAGTCGTCGGCAGTCATTGTGACGGGAGTTGCCACACCGTGATAGACGTCACTGAGGTTTGTTAACTTGCCGCCGAAGCACTCGCCGATAGCCTGATGACCGAGGCAGACTCCCAGCATAGGCTTTTTGCCGGCATAAGTCTTGATGACATCGAGGAGCAAGCCAGCCTCGCTCGGAATGCCCGGACCTGGCGAAAGGATAATCTTGTCGAAAGCCTCAAGCTGAGACATCTCGAACTTATCGTTGCGATAGACGGTCACTTCTGCACCGAGTTTCTTAACCAGATGACTCAGGTTGTAGGTGAACGAGTCGTAGTTATCAATTATTACTATCTTCGTCATGCATTTACCATTTAGTCATTTACCGTTTACCATTTCAGGCTAGAGTGTTTCTGCCTTTTCTATGGCTTTACGCAAGGCGCCCAGTTTGTTGTTGACTTCCTGTAGTTCGTATTCCACATCGCTTTTGGCCACGATGCCGCCGCCTGCCTGGAACCACAGTTCATTGTTACGGCTGACGAAGGTGCGTATCGTAATGGCTTGGTTGAGGTTGCCCTCGAAGCCGATGAAGCCGATGCAGCCGCCGTAAGCACCGCGATTGTGGGGTTCGTATTCCGAGATAAGTTGCATGGCGCGTACCTTCGGAGCTCCCGATAGCGTACCAGCTGGGAAGGTGTCAATGAAAGCCTTGATGGGGTCTGCACCCTCGTCCAGCTCTCCGCTTACACGACTCACCAGGTGGATGACGTGGCTGTAGAACTGCATGTCCTTGTAGAAATCGACCTTGACATTGTGGCAGTTGCGGCTCAGGTCGTTTCGGGCCAGATCCACCAGCATGACGTGTTCGGCATTTTCTTTCGGGTCATTGCGCAGGTACTCTGCATTCTTTCGGTCTGTTTCGCTGTTGCCAGTTCGCTTTGTCGTGCCGGCAATCGGGTCAATATAGGCAATATATTTATCATTTATCATTTTGCCTTTTTCATTTAGGGCGTTAACCCGTTGAATGCGGCAATGCGTCTCGGGCGAAGAGCCGAAGATGCGGAACCCACCGAAGTCGAAGTAGAACAGATAAGGGCTGGGGTTGATGCTGCGTAAGGCACGATAGAGTTTGAAGTCGTCGCCCTCGTAGCGCTGTTTGAAGCGGCGGGAGAGGACAATCTGGAAGACGTCGCCTCGCAGACAATGAGCGATGCCGCGGCGTATGTTCTCGCGATGCTCGTCATCGGTCAGGGTACTCCAGGAATCGCCGACAGGATGGAAATCGAAGATCTGGTAATTGCGGCTGCCGAGGTCGCGCTCCAGTTGGTCTAGGTCGTCCTCTTCTCCGTCCGAGAGCAGTTCGATAAGCGTCAGCTCGTTGCGGAAATGGTCGAACACGACGATATTCTTATATAATATATACATCATGTCAGGTGCATCGTTTTCGGGCTGCGTCTCGTCCTTGACGGGGATGTTCTCGAAATAGCGAACGGCGTTGAACGTTGTATAGCCGTACAGACCGCAATAGCAAGTGTCGTTACCCTTTATGTCGAAGTGGGCAAGGAAGTCGTTGATGAGTTGGGCTGTGTCGTAGGTCTCGCTGATTTTCTGGCAAAGCTCTTTGCCATCGGGGAAGCAGCAGATGCCTGTGCCGTGCTCGATGCTCACACTTGCGATAGGATGAAGCGCGATGAAGGACTTCGCATTCTCGCCGCCATGATAGTCGGAACTTTCCATCAGGGCACTCTGCGGATAGGCGTCGCGTACCTTCAGGTAAGCACTGACAGGCGTGATGAGGTCGCCCAGAATCTTCTTGCTGGCGGTGTGGTATTTATACATATAATCCATATTGGTCCCCTTCCAGTCTCCCCCGGGGAGAAGACAAGAGGGAGAGTTACTAATTACTATTTAAGGCACTCCCCCAAAGTGGGAGCGGGGAGGGGGCTTTTATGCTTTAGGTAAGTATTTAGGTCTTTGTCTCCTCTTCCGCTGACGGTCAGTACGACGACATCCTCTGGCTTTAATTGCAATTTGGGCAGCAAAGCAAGGGCATGACTGCTCTCGAGAGCGGGGATGATGCCCTCGAGTCGTGTCAACTCGAAAGCAGCCTTCAGCGCTTCGTCATCGTTGACGGCAAGAACCTGGGCGCGACCTGTCTCGAAGAGGTTGCAATGCATGGGACCTGTTCCTGGATAATCAAGGCCTGCGCTAATGCTGTAAGGTTCAATGATTTGTCCGTCATCTGTCTGCATTACCTTGATGCGGCTTCCATGAAGAATGCCGACCGTTCCGATATTCAGCGAAGCCGCCGTCATCTCTGTATCCATGCCTTTGCCACCAGCCTCGCCAAGGATGAGTTTCACGCGCTCATCGTCGAGGTAGTGATAGATGGTGCCTGCCGCATTACTACCGCCGCCGACACAGGCAATGAGGTAATCGGGCCAGTCGCGACCAATCTTTTCTTGGAGTTGGAACTTTATCTCCTTACTGATGACGCTTTGCAGCTTGGCGACCATCTCAGGATAGGGATGAGGCCCGACCGTACTGCCTATGATATAGAAGGTATCGCTCGGATGGCAGCACCAGTCGCGAATGGCTTCGTTTGTCGCGTCTTTCAACGTCTTGTTGCCACTTTGGACGGGGAACACCTCGGCTCCAAGCATCTTCATTCGCTCAACGTTGATATGCTGACGCTCAACGTCCAAAGCCCCCATATAGACGCGGCAAGGCATTCCCATCAGAGCGCAGACCGTGGCAGTTGCAACGCCGTGCTGTCCTGCTCCCGTCTCGGCAATGATGCGCTTCTTGCCCATCCTGCGGGCCAGGAGAATCTGACCGATGGCATTGTTTATCTTGTGAGCGCCGGTATGATTCAGGTCTTCCCGCTTCAGGTAGAGTTGGCAGCCGTATTTCTCGCTCATGCGTTTCGCATGATAGAGCGGGCTGGGGCGACCTACATAGTCGCGCAGCAACTGGTAGTATTCCTGGAGGAATTCCTCACTGTCTATGATATCCTGAAAACTGTTGCGCAACGTCTCCAGTGTTCCGTAGAGAATCTCTGGGACGTAGGCGCCGCCGAACTGGCCATAAAAACCGTCCGGCCCTACTTTGTATGAATTCATCTTTAATCCTTCAGGTAATAGACCACGGTGGTAACAACACGCACATTCTTCAGCCAGGGCGTGTTTTGGTCGCGGTCGTCAATGCTGAACTGCCCTTGGTCGGCAGTACGTATCTTGCCCAGCTTGCTGTCTGAGTCCTCTGCGAACTGCTCAGCTGTCTTGCGGGCGTTCTTGGTGGCCTCGGCAATCATTCCGGGCTTAATATCGTTTAGGCCTGTGAACTCGTATCTCACACCCGAGTTCTCGTCGTATTCGTTGCCGACGATGGTGATGCCTTGCCGCATCAGCTCTGCTTGTTTGGTAACGAGCGTGCGCACCAGATCCACATTCCTGCTCACCACAGTAACTACGCAGTTGGCTTTGTAACGATAGCGGACAGTCTCGCTGCTATAGCTCATGTTGGCCTGCTGGTCCACCAAACTGGGTGGTGCGACGGAAATCTCCTCGTCGGTCAGATCGTTCTGTTTCAGAAAAGCAACCACAGCCTTTGTGTCCGAAACAATCCGGTCGTACAACTCAGTGGGGTCGTTTCCCAACTCTTTGAATTTCAGGGGCCAGGTTACTTTGTCGGCCTTGACTTCCTTTTCGCAGAGGCCCTTCGCTGTAACGATGCGGTCCATTTCCTTGAACTGTACAATGCCGTTTCTGATGGCTCCTCCAGCCAAGAAGAGTCCGATAGCGAGAATCAACGCCTCGCCCACATATTTAAAATGGTCTTTCATATTTCAATATTTTACATTCTTAATTTTTCACTTTTTATTTTTCACCTCTCACTACCCTTGTGAAAACAGGTGCTTCTCCTTCTTCCACAAGAACATAGACCTTCATCTCGCCTGCGGGAGGCAACTTGGAATCGCCTTCGCGGGGCAGATCGGCAGCAGTGAACAGATATTCTGTGCCAGTAGGAACCGTGCGGACGGCAGCCTTCTTGGCCTTGGCGTGCATCATCGGATAGTCGCCCACAGCGGCATCGAAGATGGCTGCTTCCTCCTCGCTAACCTCGTGCTGCTCGGGGAAATCTTCCGGCTGGACATACTCACCCTCGATGAAGCCGCCAGCTTTCAAGAAGTTGTCCAGCTCGTCGTAAATAGCATCCATGCGTGCTGCACGAACACCATAGCCGGGCAGAATCTCGGCGTTGGGTTGTGCTTCGGCCAGGTCTTTTATGCTGGATTCCAGACCGCCGCTACCGAAGGTGCAGAAAGGCACCACCTTCTTGCCGCTCAGATCCACCTCGTTCATGAAGGCCTTCACCGGCGGGGCGTAGGTTCCGAACCAGATGGGATAACCCAGGAAGATGACGTCGTATTCTGCGAGGTTGGCCGTGATGGGCAGGATGTCGGGAGTGATACCCTGTTCGCGTTCCTTCATGCAACGTTCGATGGTAGCATGGAAATCTCCGTCGTAGGGTTCTGCAGCCACAATTTCCTCGAGGTCGGCACCCACTTGGAAAGCGATTTCCCGGGCCACCTTTTCTGTGTTCGAAGTCTGCGAATAGTAAATCACCAGAGCTTTCTGCTTTTCTGGCGTTGGACTGCACGAAGCAACCATCATCGCAGCTGCCACCAGTCCCAAAGTCAATGCCAATGTCTTCATATTATCTTCATTCTTAATTCTTACCTCTTCACTGGTTCCACCTAATGGGGTTAGGGGGTCCCATTCTTTTTTCTTCCATATATTCGCGTGGCAAAGATACTACAAAAAATGAGGTCTCGCAAGGCTTTTGCTGTTAAATTTTCCGGTAATGGAGCAAAAAAGTGCAAGAAAGTTTTGCTGGTTTCAAAAAAAGCTGTACATTTGCACTCGCAATTCAGAGGAATGGCATTGACGGAGCCCTTGAAAAGGCGCCGAATTTACTGAAAAAACATTCGTTTGGAGAGGTGGCGGAATTGGTAGACGCGCTACTTTGAGGTGGTAGTGCCGCGAGGCGTGGGAGTTCGAGTCTCCTCCTCTTCACACAATGTCAGGCGGAAATAGCTCAGTTGGTAGAGCACAACCTTGCCAAGGTTGGGGTCGCGAGTTCGAGTCTCGTTTTCCGCTCTGTTCCGTTTCGCGAACAGATTAGGGAATAGGGATTAGAGAATAAGACAACTTTAATTTATAAACTCTAAACTCTGAACTAGTAATGCCCAGGTGGCGGAATGGTAGACGCGCGCGTTTCAGGTGCGCGTGCCGCGAGGCGTGCAGGTTCGATTCCTGTTCTGGGCACCATAAAAAAAGAGGAGCTGACAGCAATGTCGGTTCCTCTTTTCTCGTATCTGTGCACTCAACCTTATCAGGTTTCGCCTGCGCCGAGCTCCGTCTAGGACAAGAGCCCCGTTTGTATCGGCAAGCGACTTGTTAAGATGGAGTTAATTTATTTCCTAGTCTGCCGATGTAATGAAGATGTCATCTGTCATTTGTCACCCCAATGGGTTTTGTAAGCAGTATCTGACTTTTCAGTTCTAACTCTCCAACCCCTTTTGCGGGGAAAACATAACCTTATCACCCGATAACATGCCTTTGCCAGCAAATAAAGGCATGTTATTACAAAAAAAGGAGTCGACATTGGTGTCGGCTCCTTCTGTATGATGCCCCGGATGGGGTGGGGTTACACTCTAGTTTCTGCGGCTTGCTGAGTAGTTGATACGCAGCGCCCAGGATTTACGTAATACCTCCTTGATGTCGGTGATGTAGCCCATCTGCGTCTGCTGGTCGGCCTTGATGCTGATAATCTGCTTGGTCTGGTCCTTCATGCCTTTACGTTCGGCTGCAATGAAGTCCATTACTTCGCGTGCCTCGGCATAGCGGTCGTTCAGCTGGATACGCGTGCTGCTACCCATTTGGGCGCGCAGGTTGTCGGTGGGAGGACCAACATAGATGAACGATACTAACGACTTCTTCTCCAGCTTCTCGAGTTCCGTACCTGCCGGAACGGTGAACTTGACCTTGAGGGTCACTTCACGCATCGTGGTTACCATCATGAAGAAGAAGAGGATGGTGAAGATAAGGTCTGGCAGAGATGAGGTGTTCATCTCAGGCATACCGCGTTTTTCTTTCTTTTTGAATGCCATTATTGTTCTCCTCCATATTTTTTAGGTTCAGCCTCAGAGATATTCTGGGGATAGTAGGCCTTGAGTGCGCCGATCTCATCTTTGGAGAGGTACTGCATTTCGCGCCCGAACTTCTGCTTGGCCAGCTCGTTTCTCAACTCGTTGTAGGCTGCCACCAGCTCGTTCTGCACCTGGAAGTACATGTTGTAGGGTGTGCCGCGGTCGGTCTGTACGCTGATGACATGCTTGTCCGTCACGAAACACTGTCCCAGCAGCTCGATATTCTTAACGTGCTTCTCGGGCCATTTGCTCAGGTTCTGTTCGTTCTTGATGAATTCCTTTGCACGCTGGCGAAGCTCTCTGATGTCTCCGAAGCCGCTGTTCATCTCGTCCTTGATCCACAGCTGTCCTGCTGCATTGATACGGACGAAGAGGATGTTACGGCTCTTGATGTCCATGGTGGCATCTTCCTGATCTGGATCTGGCGGCTTGGGCAGGTGACGTGTCAGACCCATGTCGGTATCCATTGATGTGGTGACCAGGAAGAAGATGAGCAACATGAAAGAGATATCGGCGGTTGATGTGGTGTTCAGACCCGGCATCTTCTTTTTTGTCTTTGCCATATCTTTCTCGGTTTTAGGATCGGTTACTTACTTGCACTCTTGGTCGCAATGCCAGTCATGCTGACTATAACGGCGATGGCTGCTGCCAGGAAGAGTACGCCCATGCTGACCATGAACACGTCGGCTACGGTTACCCAGCCTGCGCTGGTCACTGTGCCGTCGCTGGCGGTGAAGGCTTTCTCGCCCAGTCCGCATACCCATCCCAGGATGAGAGATGCGATGGTGAGGACTGCTGTGAACAAGGTAATCTTCCCGCCGGGAACTCCGGTGGAAGCAGCAGGGTCGTTGCCCTTGCTGTTCTGTGCGCTGCGAACTGCCGACCAGACGGTGAGGACTGCCGTTGCCACGATGAGCACATACATGAGCCACAAGATGACGTCGGTGAGCACAGGCTGGTTGTTGTCGCCAACCATGTTGTCGTAGCCGATGGTCATGAATGCTGCGAAGCATATCACAATCACTGCAACGATGGCAAGCAGCACACGACTTGATATTTTCTCAATCTTCATAGTTCTACCTTTAATAAATTAGGAGTTAAAGAAGTTAAGGGAGTTAAAGAACAAATCCCTAATCCTTAATCCTTAGATTCTTACTTCTTACACTTGTCGCTCTTGACGCACATTACGAGCAGCTCCTGAGCGGCCTCTTCCATGTTGCCGGTCAATGCCTCAACCTTGGCGAGGATGTAGTTGTAGAATACCTGGAGAACCAGGGCAACGATGATACCGAAGATGGTGGTAATAAGGGCGACCTTCATACCGCCTGCAACAACGGTCGGGCTGATATCACCAGCACGCTGGATGTCATCGAAGGCCATCACCATACCGATCACAGTGCCGAGGAAGCCGAGAGAAGGAGCCATGGCGATGAACAGGGTAATCCAAGAGCAGTTCTCCTCGAGGTAAGAACCCTGAACCTCTGCCTCCATATTGATGGTGCGCTCGATGGTGCCGATGTCGTTGCGGTCAGTACTGTCGAGGCATTCCATTGCCTTGCGGCTAACCTGGGCTACTGGGCCGCGGGTACCTTTACACTTCTCGATGGCATCGGCAATCTTGCCTTTGGCTACGAGGTCGGCCAGTTCCTTTGTGAACTTGCGTGTGTTAATCTGAGCGAGAGTCAGGTAAACAACGCGCTCGATGCAGAATGCAAGACCCAGTACGAGGGCGATGGCTACGAGTGACATGAAGCCTGCGCCACCTTCGATATACTTTGTCTTGAGGGTCTTGAAGACGCCTTCACTCTCTTCTTCAACGATGGGAGCGGCTTCGATTGTCTCTTCTACTTCTTCTGCAGCAGCGGTGTCAACAGCAGCGCTGTCCACAGCCTCTACGGCAGCGGCTTCGTCTTCCTGAGCCATTACAGATGATGTTGCTCCGAATGAGCAAACAGCAACCATTGCAATAATTGCAAATAACTTTTTCATTGTGTTGTTTGTTTAGAAGTTTATGATTAATTATGTTTCTTTTTTTTCCGATGCGGAGAGAGCGAGATTCGAACTCGCGAACCAGTTTTGCCGGTCACACGCTTTCCAGGCGTGCCTCTTCAGCCACTCGAGCATCTCTCCCTTTTAGGGCGCGTTCCTGTGAGTTGTGTCTAAACTTCGCGCTTTTCGGTTACAAAAATATCTTTTTTTTCTTATACAGCCATAGTTTTTGCGCAAAAAGTTTCAATTTATGTGCGTTTTTTGTTGTTTTGAATGTTTTATTGTGGGTTAATACGCGGAAATATACGTTTTGCGTTGCTGTTTGTGACGTATTCGACCTCTTCTTCGCTTACATTATAAATTTGTGCGATTTTTCGCAGCACTTCTACCACATAAGCGCTCTCGTTTCGCTGCCCCCGATGGGGAACAGGAGCCAGGTATGGGGAATCGGTTTCGAGCACAATGCGGTCTAGCGGAACGGTAGCCAAGGTCTCTACCAGATGGCTGTTCTTGTAAGTCAGAACGCCACCTATTCCCAGCGCAAAGCCCTGGAACTGAAGCAGCTCTCTTGCTTCTTCTGCTCTGCCGCTGAAGCAGTGGAAGACACCGGAGAGCGCTTCGTCGCGGTACTCCTTGATGGCTGTGACGAGTTGGCGATGTGCCGAGCGGCTGTGTATCATGAGGGGCAAGTGATACTGGATGGCCCATTCTATCTGCATGCGGAAGGTTTCATCCTGTTCCTTGACCTTGCTCTTGTCCCAATAGTAGTCGAGCCCTACCTCGCCGATTGCGATATAAGGGTGGTCGGGTGCCTCCAGCAGCTTTGCCATCTCGGCCAGCACCTGCTTGTAATCCTCCTCAATGTCTTCGGGATGCAGCCCAATCATGGGGAAGCAATAGCCGGGAAAGCGGCGGCATGTGTCGAGCATGGGTGCAATACTGCCGGCGTTGATGTTGGGCAGTAGGATGTACTCCACACCGGCCTGACGGGCACGCCGGATGACCTCCTCGCGGTCACTATCGAACTGGGGTTCGTAGATATGGCTGTGTGTGTCTATCATGTTGTGTCAACTTTTGCGTCCCATCAGTTCGCGGGCAAGACCCCGAAGCATCTGCTTGCGTTCCTCGGGCAGGTTGACCTCTGCCAGGCATGCTTCCGCCTTGGCGTAATAGGCGTCCATGCGTTCCTGCGCCATGCGGTCGACGCCAATCTTCGTGTAGAGGGCTGTGACGGCCCGTATCTTCTCGTCGGGGTTGCAATCCTTGCAGCCAACCCACCGCTGTAGCTCTGCGCGATCTGCATCGGAAGCGTGGAGCAGGGCATTGATGAGCATGTAGGTCTTCTTGTCGCAGAGGATGTCACCGCCAATTTTCTTGCCGAAGACGGCAGGGTCACCATAAACGTCGAGGTAGTCGTCCTGCAGTTGGAAGGCCAGTCCAAGGCATTCGCCATAACGATAGAGCGCCTCGGTGTCCTGGGTGGGAGCGCCGGCTAGGGTTGCCCCTATCTGCAGGGCGCAAGCCAGAAGGACGGAGGTCTTGAGGCGTATCATCTCGATGTACTCGGCCTCGGTGACATCGTTCCTGCTCTCGAAGTCGATGTCGTACTGCTGACCTTCATCAATCTCGATGGCGGTCTTGGCAAAGATGCGCATGACGGCGGGCATCGCCGCTTCGTTGCACTGCATCATGTATTGGAAGGCGAGTACCAACATGTTGTCGCCGCTGAGGATGGCGGTGTTGTCGTCCCATTTGAGGTGAACGCATGCTTTGCCCCGTCGCATTTCGGCGCGGTCCATTAGGTCGTCATGCAGGAGTGTGAAGTTATGGTAGGTTTCGAGTCCGATGGCGGGCATGAGGCAAGGCTTAACATCCTCTCGGTAGAGGTTGTAGGCCATGAGCATGAGGACGGGCCGGATGCGTTTTCCACCGAGCGAGAGGACATAGCGTATGGGGGCATAGAGTCCTTGCGGCTCGCGTTCGAGGGGCAGGTTGGCGATGGCTTCGCTGACTATCTGAAGGAGTTGCTTGCTGCTATACATTATATAATATATAAGGGAGTTAAAGTTCTGGCTTTGCCGCCTGAGGCTTCAGCCGAGAAGTTATAGGAGTTAAAGAAACAAAGAGAGGCTGTTCGCCATCTGGCGGACAGCCTCCCGGATTGTATTGTTGTTTGTTAGTTCAGACGGAACATGACGGGCAGGTTGAAACGTGAGCGCACGGTCTTGTTGTTCTGACGTGCGGGCTTCCACTTAGGCATCAGCTTCACGACGCGTTCTGCTTCCTTGGTCAGGTTGGGGTCTGGTGAACGGACTGTCTGAACGTCCACGATGGAACCGTCCTTGTTAACCACAAAGGCTACGATAACACGTCCCTGAACTCCCTGCTCCTGACAGATGCTGGGGTACTTGATGTGCTCGGTCAGCCACTTGAAACATTCTTCATCGCCTCCCGGGAACTGTGCATTCTCCTCTACCATCTCGTAAACACGGTCATCATCGTCGGCCTCGACTACGGGACCAGAAGGAGCGGTAGCGACAGTTGCGCTGGGAGCACCTGTGCCCACAACGGCTGTGATAGCCTGGTTCATTTCCTCGGAGGTCTCGATTTCTTCCTCGGGAATTTCGGTATCATCCTCGACCTCGTTGATAAACTCCATTACGGTGGGAGCCGCAGCTGGAGGAGGTGCCACCACTTCTTCCTGTTGGGTGATGGGAATCATGTCCTCTTCAATATTGAAATCATAAATCTTGTCCTCTTCGACTACCTTTACTTCACGCTGTGTGTACTCGAAGGCGACAAACATAGCAGCGAGTGCCAGAACGTATCCTATCAGGATGTTGGTCGATTTCTGACTCCGCAACTCCTCGTTTACTGTTTTGTTAGCTTCCATGTTGTATTTTGTTGTTATTTTTGCAAAAATATATTGATAGTGCCACAAATTTACATCATTTTTTTTATTCTATGTACACGAAAGAGACTTTTTTTTTCGTTTGGATGTAATTTTGTGCCTATGTTATCCGTTATTGATATAAAAAGCCTTAACTTTGAAGCCGATTTATGAATATAATGACTGAAATACGACGTTCTTTTCTCATTTTGCTCTTGCTCCTCGCTCCTTGCTCCTTGCTCCGTACCTCGGCACAGGAGAGTGGCAGCGTGTTCAATTTCTTGAACTTGCCTGTCTCAGCCCATTCTTCAGCGCTTGGCGGCAAGAGCATCTCTTTGGTCGAAGACGATATATCCCTGGCGATGCAGAATCCCGCAATGCTGATAAATGTCAGCGACAAAACGGTAGGATTCTCCTTCATGAACTATATGCAGGGTTGTAATACCGGAGCTGCCGCCTATTCGCAGCAGGTGGGTGCACACGGTACTTGGGGTGCCTATGCTCAGTTCGTTGGGTACGGCAAGACAAAGGAGACACTGGTCTCGGGCGAGATTGTCGGAGAGTTCAGTCCCCTTGACTTCTGTATGGGGGGCCAATACAGCCATATCCTGAGCGAACGATGGGCAGGCGGTGTGACAGCCAAGTTTATTTATTCGCACTACGGTCCCTATACATCCTGTGCTCTGGCGACAGACTTGGGCCTGAACTATTTCGATGAGGATTTGGACTTCTCCTTTTCGATAGCAGCGCGTAATCTGGGTGGGCAGGTGAAGAGCTTCGGCAATACACACAATCGTTTGCCGGCAGACCTGGAGATTGGTCTCACAAAATCGTTGGGCCATGCGCCTATCCGCATCTCGGTAGCGATGGTCGATCTGACACGCTGGACCTCGAACGACTATTTCACCACCGGTAACAAGATCAAGGGCGGCAGTATCTTCATGAACCATTTTGTGTTGGGAGCAGAGTTCCTTCCCTCCGACAAGTTCTATATTGCTCTGGGATTTAACTTCCGCCGTGCCTATGAGATGAATGCTGCCGGTTCGTCGCATGCTGCCGGCCTCTCGTTCGGTGGCGGCGTCAACCTGAAACGATTGAAGTTTGGTATAGCTTACGCCAAATATCACGTCAGTGCACCATCTCTTTCCTTTACACTGGCATATAACTTCCAGAAAGATAAGAACCTTTAATCCATTCAGAGGGAATAAATGAGAGAAGGTAAGTGATTAAATGATAAATGTAAGATGAAACTGATAACGATTGCTATTGACGGCCACTCTTCTTGTGGAAAGAGCACAATGGCCAAAGATCTGGCCAAGGAGATTAGCTACATATATATAGATACGGGCGCGATGTATCGTGCAGTGACGCTCTATGGCCTGCAGAAAGGTCTGATCACGGAATCTGGCATTGACGAAGAGGCTTTGCGCAAGCAGATGTCGGACATCATAATAACATTCCAGTTGAACGAAGAAACAGGTCGCCCAGATACCTATCTGAACGGCGTTTGCATAGAACGTGAAATCCGTACGATGGAAGTGTCGAAATACGTCAGCCCTATCGCGACACTTGGCTTTGTCCGTGAGGCGATGGTTGACTTGCAGCGCTTGATGGGCGAGGCGAAAGGCGTCATCATGGATGGACGCGACATCGGTACGGTTGTCTTTCCGGATGCCGAACTGAAGGTGTTTGTTACGGCGAGTGTTGATGTGCGTGCCCAGCGTCGCTATGACGAGCTGACAGCTAAGGGTGAGGCATGCAACTTCGACGAGATTCGTGCCAACGTTATCGAGCGCGACCGCATCGACTCCACTCGCGCTATCAGCCCGCTTCGTCAGGCAGATGATGCCATTGTGCTGGATAACAGCAATATGACGATTCCGGAGCAGAAGGCTTGGCTGTTGGAACAGTATTACAGGGTGGCTTCGGAATGAAAATAGAAATCGATCAGGGTTCGGGCTTCTGTTTTGGTGTGACGCGAGCAATCGGCAAGGCGGAAGAGGAACTGACTGCAGAAGGACAACTTTACTGCTTGGGTGATATCGTACACAACGGCAAGGAGTGCAACCGACTGCAGCAGATGGGGCTGGTGACTATCAACCACGAGCAGATGCGCGATATCCACGATGCCAAAGTGCTGTTGCGTGCTCATGGAGAACCACCCTCGACCTACGCTCTAGCCCGAGAACACGCCATCAACCTGATTGATGCTACTTGCCCTGTTGTTCTGCACCTGCAGGAGCGCATCAAAAAGGAGTATGATGCCGATACGGAACACAGAAAGCAGATTGTTATTTTCGGCAAGAATGGTCATGCCGAGGTTCTCGGACTGGTGGGACAGACAGATGAGTCTGCTATCATCATTGAATCGGCAGATGAAGTTCGAAAGTTGGATTTCAATCGCGATATCTGCCTTTATTCCCAGACAACGATGCCTCTCGACGAGTTTCGCAAGATTGTCGAATATGTCCAGCAGCACATCAGCCCCGAAGCTACCTTTACCTATTATGATACCATTTGCCGTCAGGTGGCCAACCGCATGCCCAACATCCGCAATTTTGCACTCAAGCATGATGTGGTGCTCTTTGTCTGCGGAAAGAAGAGCAGCAACGGACGTGTCCTTTTCAATGAATGCCGCAAGGCAAATCCACGCTCATATATGATAGATACAGCCAGCGAGATTGATGTCTGCTGGCTGCAAGGTTGTGAGTCGATTGGCATTTGTGGGGCTACGAGTACCCCCAAATGGCTAATGGAGGAGTGCAAAGTAAGAATCGAGCAGTTGCTTGGCTGCAACGAATGATGTGCGCTCGCCGCGAAGTACACCTTGTTCGGCAGCTTGCAACATGTCGGCAATGGTGGGATTGTGGTAGAAATTACCCATCAGTTGCTCGTTGATACTTTCGTACATCCAGTATTTCGCTTGCTCGGCACGGCGATATTCAAAGTATCCGTTCTTTTTTACAAAGTCGAGATAGCTGTACACCATATCCCAAACTTCCTTGATTCCGTAACCATAGAAACCGCTGTATGTGAGGACCTGTGGAGCCCAACCGCTTTCCGGTAGGGGGAAGAGGTGCAACGCATTGCGGAAGTGTGTGGCGGCAAGTTGACACTTATCGACGTTGTTTCCATCGCATTTGTTGATGATGATGCCGTCGGCCATCTCCATGATGCCGCGCTTGATGCCCTGCAATTCGTCGCCTGTACCTGCAAGCTGGATAAGCAGGAAGAAATCGACCATCGAGTGACAGGCTGTCTCGCTCTGTCCTACACCTACCGTTTCGACGAAAATCTTGTCGAATCCAGCAGCCTCACAAAGAATGATAGTCTCGCGCGTCTTACGTGCCACACCGCCCAAGCTACCTGCCGACGGGCTGGGACGGATGAACGAGTCGGGATGAACTGCAAGTTTCTCCATGCGGGTTTTGTCACCTAGAATGCTGCCCTTCGTGCGTTCGCTGCTGGGGTCGATGGCAAGAACAGCGAGACGTCCGCCATACTGTTTGAGTACATGGATGCCGAACTCGTCGATACTGGTACTCTTACCTGCACCGGGAACTCCGCTGATACCGACGCGTACGCTGTTTCCGGAGTAGGGCAGACATTTCTCTATAACTTCCTGCGCGACGGTCTGATGTTCGGGGATGGTACTTTCGACCAGTGTCACAGCTTGCCCCAGAATGGTAATGTCTCCCTTTCGAATGCCTTCCACATAGTCTCCTGCCGAGAGGCGCCGGCGCACGAAGCGGTTGCGGTTGAGGTGGGGATTAACTATGGAAACAGGCCCTACACCGCTGTTCACGGTCAGACCTGCATATTCGGGATTATTTTCGGGATGTTCCATTATGAAATGTAAATAATGTGAAATGTAGAAAATAAGAAAAGGGAGTCGAAGTTTTCTTAATACTTAATATCTTATTTTTATTTTCTTATTCTCTCATTTCAATATTGATGTATTGCTTTGCTTGCTTAGGAGCGTCCGTGATGAGCAGGACACGCATTCGGCCTTTACTCTTGTGGAGGTAGTGTGTAGTAATGTTTATCTTCAATTTTGTGCTCTTTCCCGGACGAATGGTGGTATTGGCGATTCTAACGCTGAGTGCCTTATTGAAGACCTGAACCTGCTGTATGTGCAGGTCGCTCTTTCCCGTGTTGGTAAGTATGATGTTATGGCTGATGGATTTCTTGCTGTTCTTCCCTTTGCTTATGTGCTGACTGAGCAAGGCATCCATATCGATGGAAGATTCGCTGACGGTAAGCTCTGGCGCATCAGCAAGTGCTTTTTCGTCCATCTCGGCGAAGCTGGGTAGGAGGATGGCAGATACGAGAATCTCGTTCGTCTCGCCAATTTTGTCGCCCTGATAGCGGGAGAGATATATACTGGTTTGATGGAGTCCCAGATGACTGAGTTTCTCGCTGTCCAATGTAAGATGTATAGTGCCAACCTTTCCTGGGGGGATATCCTCAGGCTCACATTTTGCAGACAGGAAAGGGGGTAAGTGCATTAGTTCGGGCCTGTAAGCAGTACGGTCGGTATTCAAAACGCGAAACTCTGCGGTTGGATGGTCTCCGCGGTTGACATCTTCGAACTCCACAATATTCGTCATCAGCCTTACGTTGCCAAGATCAATGGGGAACTCGTCGCTGTAGTCTCGTACCTCGGTCACAACTGTACCTTGAATGGCAATATACGCGGGATCATCTGATGCATTGGTCAGGATTTCTACCTCTTTGTAGAAAGTGCCTAACAGTTTGGCATCGAATGTCAGTTCTATCTCTCCGCGAGAGCCGGCGGCAATAGACGTCTGCGGATATGAGACATCAAGGCAACCGCACGATGCCTTCACTTCTTTGATGAGCAGGGGCTTGTCTCCCTTGTTTGTGAATCCAAGGCTGAACTCCCGCGGCGTCTGGAATTCCACTTCGCCCACCTTCTTGATGTCCATGTCCGGGACAAAGCGAGGCTGTGCCAATGCAATTGTCAACATTGACCATTGAACAAAAAGCAGGATAAGGAAACGTATTGGGCGTTTATTCATTATCAGTAGTCAGTAGTCTGTTGTTTATGTCGGTTCCCATTTTTCCGTACAAAGTTACCTTATTTTTGCGACAATAGCAAAGGTATGCGAAAAAACTTCCTCTCTTATTACATTTTTTAAGGAAAAGTATGGCAGAGTCATAATAATAACGTACCTTTGCGCAAAATTGATGCCAACATCTATGAAGCAAGGCATATCCAAGGAATTATTCATCCTGTTTCTCTCTGCGGTGTTCATAACTACGTTGTTCAGCACCTGCTCCTTCCTATATCCACTCAATCCATGGGATGATGCCAATGTATATATGACTATTGGCAATGCCATGCTCAACGGTAGAGAACTTTATGTGGATATCTTCGACCACAAAGGGCCAGTGCTGTTCTTCCTGCACGAAGCGGCGGCTGTTCTGTCGCGGTACAGCTTTGTCGGAATCTATTTGATGGAGATTGTGTGCTGCTTCTTTTTCCTTTTCTATTCGCTGCGAACCATGCGGCTCTTCTCCTCATCATCATTTACTCTGCCATTGACGTGTCTTCTTGGCTTGATAACCTATTCCTCGGACTTTTTCTGTTATGGAGACAGCGTGGAGGAGTTTTCTTTACCCATCTTGGCACATTGCCTTTACTATATGCTATGTTTTGTCAAGGACCGTCAGGTTCCACGCTGGTGGCGAGCCTTTGATATGGGTATAGGGCTGGGCCTTATTTTCTGGATGAAATACAATCTTTTGTTTTTCTATATAGGGGCTATCTTCGCTCTCATTTTCATTGCTTGGAAGCATCAGCAGATGAAAGAATTGAGGCGAGTTATAAGATGGGCTTCCGCAGGCTTTTCTGTGGTAACCATACTTGTGTTGGCCTATTTTGTCATTCACGGTGCATTGGATGCACTTTGGGAGTCCTACTTTGTGGTTAATATCTTCCACTATCATGGTGTGGCGACCAACGGAGAGCCCGATGTCTGGTGGTTCCCGCTTGCGAAACTTGGCATTTGGGCTGTGTTGATGCTGCCGCTCATCTTCCTGAGAGCTCGTTGGGAAGTTAAGCTATTGGTCTTCGGAACATACGGGATTCTGCTCCTTTCGTTTGCGACGCTGACGGTACAATTCTATTACTTTCTGACTATCTTTACCTTTTTCCCCATACTCGTCAACTACATCCGCGACTATGTACCTACAGTGAGGACGTATATATTTATTGCTTTTGTCGTCATTGCGGAGTTAGCTACCAATTGGAATCTTGTAACGTTGTTCAACGGGACTTTCCCCCTTAGCGTGCTTGAGATGGCAGAGATAATCAACGCCAATAAAAGTGAGGATAGTGAGGTTCTTACCTTCAGTTCTTATGATACGGGCATTTATCAGTATACCAAGCACTTGCCTCCTAACAAAAACTATTTCCTTTCCAACATTCTCGATCCGGAGATTCGTAAAGAACAGGCAGACTTGGTTGCTTCGGGGCGGATAAAGTATCTGGTGCGCGTAATAGGGTCTGTAAATACTTGCCATGATTATTACGATGTGCCTATACCCGACAATTATTACTGCATCTACGATAAAGAAGAGCTTTTTCGCTTCAGGTTTATATGGGCTCCGCATAAGTTCCTTTGGAATCTTACCTGGCCGCGCTTCATCCTGAAATATTTCATGAGTCCGATTGTCTCGAATCAGCGCATGCAGATTTACGAAAGAAGGCCTTAATGATATTAATAATAGGTTAGGGAGAAACAAAGGCCAGGCATTCGATACTTTATAATGCTATATATTATAATAAGGTATATAATATTGCAAAGAGGGCAGTTCCCAACAGGAACTGCCCTCATAATTAGGTTGTATAACGTAGGGTTTTATTCTTCACCCCAGATATCCCAACTGTTTTCTCCTTTGGTGAGGGCATCGCCGCCATCAACAGGATCGTCGCTAATATTCAGGCTCTCGGCCAGCATCTGAGCGGCCTGTGCCTCTTCTACCTTCAAGGCAGGAATAATATATTTCTTCATATTACTTGAATTTTAGAAATTATGATAATAAGAGAATTAGAAAGATAGGACTGGCGTTTAGCCTTGTAAACTGCAAACGCAGCCCTATCTTAATTTCTTATTGTCTTATTTTAATACCTTCTTGCCGTTGATAATGTTGATGCCCTTCTGAACCTTGTTCAGGCGCTGACCTGCGAGGTTGTAAATGAGGCCGTTCTCAACTGCACTTTCAACATTAGCGATGCCAGTAGGATCTTCTTCGTCGAATGAGAAGAAGAGTGCCTTAACATCAGCAGGACCAGGAATCTCAATATAAGCCTTGCCAGCCTTGAGCGTGCCTGTCTCGGCCAGATAGAAGCCACATTCCTTATCTTCTGGCTTAGCCAGAACATACTTGCCAGCAGCTTCGATATCCTTGAGAGTACCAATCAGGTCGTTCTCTTCAACAGGAGCAATCTCGTCTTCAATGATAGAAAGCTCATAGACACCAGGCTCACCCTGCAGGACAACAGGAGTATAAGCGGGAATATCACTTTCCAGCTCTGTCATTGTAATCCACTTTGCCCAATCGTTGCTGTTAACCGTAGCGGTGTAAGCAATTACGCTCTTTGCTCCAGCCTCTTCTGCACCAGCACCACCGAGGGCTTCAACCTGAGACGCAGTCAGCGCACTATTCCAGAAGCGGATTTCAGATGTTAGAACATCACTCTCTTCTCCATCGTTGTCGGCAAAGAAGAGAGCAGCTTCGTGCATTGTCCAATGGTCAGGCTCACTCATACCTGTAGCAGGACCGATAACCTTTACACCATCAACATAAACAGTAGGAATAGAGTTCTCTGCCACGAAGATAACGCGATACCAGGTGTCTGCCTCAAATGCAAATTCGCTGTATCCTAAGGGGCCAGCCAGTCCAATATGTCCCTTCTTGTTGATGAACAGGCTTCCGTCCTTGGTATTGGTCGGGTCGTTCTGATAGAGAGCTATCCACTTGCCGATAGCAGGCAGATTGATATCCATCATGAAGGAATAGGTTCCAAGGGTGTTAGTGTTGATGCCGGTGACCATAGTCAAGTTTTGGCCAGCAGGAACTGTCGCAACGCCATCAGCAAATGTTACACCTTCGCTAGCAGTCATTGTAGAAATACCTGTTCCTGCCAAAGGATCGTTTGCATCGTCGAATGTCCATGCGCCTGTGGGAGCGGAAGTGCTACGTACTTGTTTTGAAACAGCAACCGGAGCATAAAGCGTTGCAAAGCCTGCATCGGTGATAGTTACATCGACAGTAGTGGGAACTTCAGAGATACGGAAGGTTGAACCGTTGTCGGTAAGAGCACCAGCACTGTTCCAGAATGTGAGAGGACCACCGCCACCACCGTTCTGGTTGATGCAATTGTTAGGTGTTCCGGGCTCTCTCAGGATGAAGCCGTCACTATTAGCAAAGACTTCCCACTTATAGAGACCTTCTCTCATCACAGCCATTCCATCCTCATTTGTCAGGCTGTAACCCTTGCCATATGCTTTGTTGAAGACTACGATATTATAAGGATTGCCAGCGAATGCCCACTGATAATTGTCGGCCAGTTTCTGGATGTTGTTGGCGTGTACGGGATAGTAAGGCTCTGACTCCTCGTCTGCAAATACATCCCAATCGCCACGAATGGTCATGTTCACCCACTTGGCGTTATATATATTTGCGGTCAGTTCGAACGGAGCCTTCAGAGTAACCTCAACATCGACATGCTGATCTTTCTTGGTGACATTACCAGCAATAGGACCGAAGGTAACCAGACCATTGTCAAGTTCGGCGGGAATTGCGGGTAATGGGTCGCCAATTTCCAGACCACCGACTACAGCTGACTTAATGACTCGTCCATTATAAACAACGTCGAAATAAACGTTGGTTACAGGGATATCGGGAACTTCAGCTACATAGAATGTAGAGCCCATGTCTGTGGTGCTTCCCCATGTACCCAACTTGGTAGATGTTGCACCACCTGACTGGTTCAGATACTGGCCACTAGTACCAATGAGGATACCTCCAGCATTCTCTACCAACTGATCCCATACGAACTCTTCTTCTGCCATAGCCATTGTGCTGTAGCTGAGTGTCTGGGCATCACCGGTGGCCTTGTTGTAAATCATGAGGCCATAAGGATTGCCTACAAAGCCCCACTGGTAGAACTCAGAAGCGCGCTGTTTCTCGGTAGGATTATTTACGAAAGTAGGAACTGTTGAACCATTTGCAAGATACCACAGGTTTTCTTCACCTCTGTCGAGATACAGGTTCTGCCATGTGATGTCCTCATAGCTGTCAGCAAGAACGATGGGACCATCCCAAGTACATGTAAACTCAACGGTTGTCTCCTGGTCTTCGATGACTACATCCACCTCGCTATATGTGCAGAATGCACGCTGATAGGCGGCGGGAAGAGTTGTGATAGGAGTACCCTTTGTCGTCGGAACGGGATCGGAGGTAAAGATGACATTGCCAGCCTCGTCCTTTACTACGTAAGTTACATAATAAGAGGGATGGAAGTATGTATCCAGAGCCTTTACTGCTTCGGCTGCATCGAAATCATCTTCAGCTATCATGTAGTACATGTTACCAGGATCGGCGTTCATCCAACTATTGATAACATATCCGTAGGGGTCGTTGCCATTGGTGTTCAAACCATAGTTTGTGTTTTCAGAAACGGTAAAGTAGAACATGAAGTAGGGAGCTGCCCAACCGTCCTTTGCCTCAATCTGGAGGGCATCGAATTCACCATTTGTAGGCATATCAGCCAATGCACCGGTGTTGGTGACAAACTTCTTATCTACTACGCTGTAGAGATAGTTGTTCTCTTCATAATTAATAATAGCGAATGCGGAGGGCTCAGCATCTGTGAGGCTGCTATGTGCGGTAGATGCGAGATAGTCATCCTTGGTGAGAAGGGCACCACGATCACAACGGATAATATATGCCTTATCGTTCGACAAGTCTGATAATGCGAGAACAACGCCACTCTTCATGGTACGTGTAATGATGATCTCACAGTCCTCATTGCCAATTGTGCCAGTAACCTCATAATCATACAATAAGGTCTGATTAACCAATTGTGCGGGAACAGCTATTTCACTGCCACCTTCTTGTTTCAGTGTTACAGAAGTTACCTCTGTACCATCAAACTCTACAAGGATGTACTTGACATTGATTACAGCAGCGACTTCCAAATCCCAGATGAAAGCAGCATCGTAGGAATACTGGGCTGTCACAACATCGTCAGCAATTGCATAATTGAAGAATACACGACCACAATCGTTCCAGCCTGATTCGCCATACGATGCATTGGTAGCGCGAATGGCATATTTGCCATCTGTGTTCAGGAAAAATACCTGAGATTCCCAAACGGCTCTGTTGTTTGTGCTGGTGCAGAATTTTCCACAATCCAAATTAGCAGCGTTGTTGCTCATATTGGCATTAGTGAATCTGCCAGAGCCACTGGAGACTTGGACGCCGACAGGCTTGAATTCTCCACCTTCCACTTTTGTCAGAGTGAAAAGCCCTGCGTCATCTTTAACACTTGTTAATGCGCCGTCAGCAGCAATGTAGTACGGAGTGCTTTCTACAGTTGTAGAGATGCGGTAGGTTGCACCATCATCGATGGCAGCCATAGCATCATCGTACTCTGCGTCTGTCTGCGCCATTACGCCCGTCCATGCTATCATTGATAGCGCGGCGGCAAAGAGAAGTTTGAATTTTCTCATAATGTTTTTGTTTAGGGTTAATAAAATGTTTATAATTAATAACTATTATGTTATTTTTTTCAGTCTTTCAGACAGCAAATATATACATTATCTATTATATAAAGCAAATAAATCGGGGTAAAATTTTCCGAAAACAGGTAAAATGTTATACCTTTACGCCGAAAAAACTAAAAAATGACATGAATAATCGCCTTTTTATACTTTTTTTCTGCCTATTTGCTCGCTTGGGAAGTTTTTCACCAGCAGCCTATGCCGATGCCCCTATCGAAGACGGAGTTTATTATATCTCTAATACCGCCCTGGACGGGTATCTCGGCTTGGGTGCCTATCATAATGTTGACCCATATATTTATTATGTAACAGACGGGCAAGAGAAGACTGCCGATGCTTATTGGGTGATAACGAATACACGGTCGGGCTATACCTTCCGCAATGAAGCCACAGGGCAGTTGCTCGTCTTCACCACAGAGCGTGTTGACCAATATTATAAGTATATGACGTTGGCAACCGAGTCTTTGGATGACCATTCGGAATTCTGGAATATCATTCAGGGTGATGATGGCGCGTACAGCATACAGAGCGTCGTTAATACCGAGTATTATTGGAACTTGCGCGGCGGGACAAACATGATGGGGACTTATCGGGGTAGTAGTGGCACTGCCCAGAACGAGCGCTATGTCTTCCATAAGAAAGAAGGTTCCTCCGGCCCAGATCCTGATCCTGACCCAGACCCATCTGCGATGCCAACCTTCCCCCCATCTCTGCATGTCTTCCTTTCCGACGGACGAATAGAAGCCTATCCGTTGAAGTATGTGACGAATTACAGGAAAAGCAATGGGAAACTACTTATTGAAACCAACATAAATTGGACTTATACCTACGACCTTTCTCAGGTAGATTCCGTGAGTGAGAAGACGCCAACGAATTTCCCTATCTTTGATACGTTCAAGTTTAACAATAAATACAACGACCAGGTCTTCACTGATGCCAAGGGTGAAATCGTGGGTGATACTGTCTTTGTGACAATTGCTGCCATTGGTAAACGCCTGACACCGTCTTTTACATTCTCCGATGAACAGGTGGAGGTGTATGTGGACGAGAAACTTCAGTCGAGCAAAGAAACTCGTCTGCGTTTCGATAAGGATATCTACTATGTGCTTGCCCCCAAGGGATGTACTATATTAACGAAGGAACCGGACAATAAGTATTTCATGCATCCCTACGGGCGTGTGGTTCGCGTTCATGTCGATTGGCTGACGGACAGAGCCGAGGTACCCACCATTTACATTAATACATACGACGGACAACCCATTACCAGTAAGGATTATTTCAAGGATGCGGAAATTACTATCGACGGTCATGGTATCTTCCCCTCTATGCCAAAAACAGAGGTACAGATTAAAGGAAGAGGAAACAGCAGTTGGAGCTGGCCCAAGAAACCTTATCGCTTGAAGTTCGAAGAGAAGGTAAAGCCCCTAGGTATGACCAAGGGCAAATCATGGGTGTTGCTATCTAACTATCAGACAGGCTCTATGATGTCGAATGCAATTGGCATGAAGGCAGCAAACCTGATGAAAGCCGCTGCAGCCAACCATATCGTGCCAGTCGACCTTTATCTCAACGGAGAATACCGCGGCAGCTACAACTTTACAGAAAAGGTGGGACTCTCGAACAATAGTGTCGATCTCGAGGACGATAGCGCTGCAGCATTGTTGGAGCTGGATTCCTACTATGATGAGCCTAGCGGGCAGAAATTCCGCTCCACTCCTTACAACCTGCCTATAAATATCAAGGAGCCGGATTTCAGCGAAGGAACTACAACCCTGACACTGGAAACCATCTCGTCTAGTTTCAATAACTTCATGGCCACTCTCTATCGCGGTAAAGATATTTCGAAGCATGTTGATATCGAACAGCTTGTCCGGTTTATGATGGTTAACGAACTCATACTTAACTACGAGTTCTATCATCCAAAGAGTACTTTCTGCTATCGTGAGAGTTTCGAGAGCGATACCAGCAAGTATGTCTTCGGTCCTGTATGGGACCTCGATTGGGCCTTCGGTTATGAACGCGCAGGAAACTATTTCCGCAATGAGGCTACCAATAACTATTGGCTTAATGGACCCAACATGGAGGTGGTACAATTCGTCCGAGACCTGCGCTTCAAGTATGCTCCCCTCGGTGATGTGTACAAGTCTCTATGGAAGGAATTCATGGACAATGACCTTGAAGAACTTCTCGAGTACTGTCAGGACTACTATGACTTTGCCCATAATTCCTTCGATGAAAACCGTAAGAAGTGGAACGATAACACTAACTACGAAAAACAGGTCCAGGAAGCTACCAACTGGCTGGGGACACGTGCCAACGCGATATATGAGGACATCCTCAACGATGTTCGTCCAGACACTCCGGATCCTGTTGAACCTGTCGAGTTTGAGAACGACAAGTTGTACACGCTCACTTGTCGGCGTGGTGGTCTGGTGCTCAGTAGAGACCATAATGGGTTAGAAGCAGGACAGAGTGTTTGGTGGGATATGCCAGAAGAAGATAAACAGTTCGCCATCATCAACATCGAGGGTAATAACTATCTTTACAGCCCTGTCCTGAAGAGCTACCTGAAAACCGGTTACAGCATAAATGGCAATTGGGTGAATGAACTAGGCTCTCCCATTTTCTTCGATACGACGCATCCCGATGGTAAATACCAGTTTATGATAAGTACACTCACCGATTCCGGCAATACTCTGTGGTTCAACAACAACGGCAGTACAATCGTCATCAATTCGTGGGATACGCCTGATGATGGAGACCGTTGGTTGATAGCGGAAGTGGGTGACTTCGATCCCACTGAGGCTCTTGAACAGGCTTCGGCATCGCTCTTTGCTGTCACCAACCGTTATTTGTTTAATGGGGAGGTTGTCGGTTCAGAAACCCGTCAGATGCCGTATGGCTCTATGCCCCCCGAGCCTTCTGCTAGGTGGACCAATGCTTATGTCAAACTCAGCGAACCTGACGACATCCCCTATCAGATAGAGGAGGATGTAACCATCGATTACGAAGTAGAATGGTACGGCCCCTTCATCTTCTCCACCTCGCCGGAAGATTCCTATTGGTACAACATGACCATTCGCAGCAAATACTTTGTTGGGAAGCAGGATTCGGAACCTTATTACCCGTCCGTGGTTGATGAGGAAACCCTTACTTATGATGGCGCCTATTACTGGGCCTTTGGTGGTAACCCCTATCATGTGAAAGTTTATAACTACACTACAGGTTTCGGCGAAACTCTCACCCCCGACGACGGCAATGCTGTTATGCGTCCTGGTGAGTATGCCTGGGATCTGCTTCCCAACAGTGACGGTTTTGTCCTGCGTCTGCCAGGTACGGATTACACCTGTATCAATCAGTTCGGAGGAAGCAGCGGACCTCTGAAGTTCTGGGATAGCAAGAACAGTCCCACCGACGACGGTTCTACTTTCCGTGTCTATGAGGCCCTGATTGATGGCATCGAAAACCTTACTCCAACTTTCTCTAGGAGAGAAGGGGCCATCTATGACCTTAGTGGCCGTCAAATCAGTGTTGGCGCGGAGACAGATTCATTACTTGACACTCCTCGTTCTTCACTTAAGAAGGGTATCTACATTATTAATGGCAAAAAAGTACTCGTGAAGTGAATAAATAACGTGATTTTTGCACATGAATCATCTTCCGAATAGCTTATTTATGTTAAAAAATGTTTAGAAGTTGAATTTTTTGTTATAAATATAGAAGAAAGTTCCAACATAAAGTTTAACTTTGCAAGAAGAATCATGTATAATCATGGCTAAAACATACATTTTTATTTAATAACCTTTAAATTATTAACAATGAGAAAACGTTACTTGTTTTTAATGTCATTGTTGTTCCCATTGGCAACAATGTTCATGCCGGGCAGCGCATACGCAGCTGATCCCGACAAGTCTGAGTACGATGCAGCTATGGCTGCCATCAAAGAAGGTTCCTACTACCTTGCATTAGAGGTGGAGGGTGTCAAGTATTATGTAGATGCACAAGGTGCGCTGACAGATTCCCGAGAATTAGGTGCATTGTTTGCTGTCTCTAAGGTTTCTGGAGGTGCTCTTTATGATGTAGGTATCCTTTTGGAAGCTGGAACAGGAGCTCACTTCTCCAATTCTACGTTGGTCGACGACAAGTGCAATTTGCATCCTAATCTGAACGAGGATGGAAGTCCTGTAGGTGGAGGTAAATACCGCCAGGATGGTTCAAACGACCGTAATGACTGGGAAAGACAGGTATTCTACTTGAATGAGTCGGGCAAATTTGCCATTCGTTCCTGTAATGTCGCTTTTGGCGAAAGCAGTTGGAATGACGCTGGCCGAGCTTTCTGGACCTACGAGGTTGGCGAGACAGGTGAGCCTCTGTATGACGAATACAGTTTACCCGTCCCCTGCTATAGCTATGATCCCTCTTACATCTTTTCATTTGAAGCGCCGCCTCTTTATGAGCAAATCATGATGGTGCTTAACGGAATCATTGATGAGTATGAGGAATACTCTTATGATGAAACCGGCGAAATGCTGAACATGGGTTCAGAGTTTGGTCAGCATACCGACTGGGATAGCTGGGAAAAACTCAAAGAACTCATCGAGGAGTCTGTGGCTCTCTTCTATGCAATGGATAGTTGGGATCCTGAGGATCCGGAAGCTGTTACTCTGGAGCAGGTTCAGACTTTGAGAGCCGATATCGACTCTTTGTATCAGGCTATTCTGGACAGCGAGGTTCCGTATATGATACCCGCAAATGGTTATTATCGCATTATTGCCAACCTGCCATATAAGTCCGAGACAAGTGAAACCGGCTATGTTTCTATGGGCTTGGAAGCTTCTTACAGTGCTGAACATAAGGGCAAGGCTGCATATGCTACGCTCAAGAGAGAAAATGCCAACTTCATTTGGAAACTCACCAAGAGTGAGAGTGGCGACAGTATCTTCGTACAGAATGCCGGTATGGGAACCTATATCAGCTTCACTTCTCCCGAGGAGAACAGACTTATCATGACCGAAGATGCGACCGACGCAAGCCATGTCATCTTTGACTATGCAGGTGCGGACTATGTAGATACATCAAATTCTGGTAATGGAGATGTAACAGACGTCTTCTACATTCGTCTTGCTAGCCGACCCAGAGCCGGTAGTGACTATGTTCATCAGAACAATCACGGTGGCGGTTTGGATGAGGCTTCTCCTTCTGGTAACTGCGGTGTTGACACTGGTTCGGAACAGGAAGTTACCTTCTGGCTAGCAACTCACGAAAGAACAGGCGGTGATGCCGGTACTAGCGAATGGTATCTTGAGTTCGTTCCCGATGAAGAAGCTGAAGCAATCATAGAAAACTTCGATGGTATTGTTAATCATGATAAACTGGTTGAACAGAACAATGACCTGCGTAATAAAGTCCTCGAAACTCTGACGCTTGCCAAGGACGTTATCCAGACAAAGATGATTACCTCTACCACCCAGCTGTCTAGTCCTTACAGTGACTCTGCAGAAGGTCAACATCTTGAATACCTGCTTGATGGTGACGCCAGCACATTCTGGCATACCGACTGGCATGGTGAAGCTCCTGCAGGTATGTACTACAATGACATCGAATGCCATTACCTCCAAATGACAGGTATGGAAAAGATGGTTGGTGATTGCGAGATGTACATCTGCGAGAGAAGTGCAGACAACGACCGTGTGAAGAAGTTAGTCCTCATGGGAACAGACAACCTGAAGAATGATGACGACGAATGGGAAGAGATGATTGTCCTGGAAGTTCCTAATACTGGCTCCGGCCAAGAGAGCACTATTCCTTTCCACCTGGATGAGGCTTATCCCTATGTACGTATGCTCGTATTTGATACAGATGGAAGTAGCTATGCTTTCCGTAAGTTCTGGCATGCAGCAGAAATCCAGTTCTATACTGTACAGGATAATCCTAATTCTCAGTTTATCCTGATGGGTGAAGTGGCTCAGGCACTTCAGGATGCTTATGATACTAACATTCTTATTTCTGACGAGGCTCTTACCACATCAGATTATAATGCATTGCTGGCCGCATACGAGGCATTCATGAAGGCTGGTTTGGTTGATCCTGCTGAAATGCGTGAAGCTTTGACAAAATATGCTAAAGCAACCGAAGGTGTTGTCGAAGGTGCCGGACCTGGCTACTGGTCAGATATGACTATTGCCAACGCTTATCAAGACTTGTATGCTGAAGTTGAGGCTTATAACACGGCTGGTATTTACACTGCTGACCAGATTCACAAGTATTCTGTAATGCTCAAGGCTATGCAGAAGAGCGTTATGGAACAGGCCAACGGCGTCAAGACCGACAAGTGGTACCGCATTATGTACCCGACAGAAGAAATGTTTGATGCTTACGGCTATGCTAAGGACGGTGGTGACAACTGTAGTGACCTTACTCCAGAAGATCAGAAGACCATGTGGGGTACCTACGTTACTACTGCCCAATTGGTTTCTGAGGAAGTGACAGACTATGACGAAGATGGTGAAGAAATCACCATAACCAATTCCTGGCTTGAACCGATTGGTGGTGAAGACCTCCGCGAGTCTGATCGTCTGTTCTTCATGAATGACGATGCAATTGAGGATAAGGACGCCAGCATGTTCCGCTTCGTAGAACTCGAGTCTGATGCAGCCGACTATACTCCTCTTATGATGGATGTCAAGGAGAACATGCTTATGGCTCTTGACATGTGCAATACTTATACTCAAGGCGAGCCTCTGATCACAAAGGCTTCTCAGTTCTCAAGCAACGCTTCTTATCCAGGCAATGACGGTCAGAAACTCGAAAGTGGCTGTCTTATCGACGGTGACTTTGCAACGTACTGGCATAGTGACTACGGTAGGACATACTGTTGTGTTCCTTACCTCCAGATTGCCCTCAACGAGCCCGTTTCTGGACTTATCCAGATATATGTTGGACGTCGTAATACTTCTAACGGTCACGTTACTCGTATGTACGTCGAGGGTAGTAATGATGCCGAGAATTGGACTCGTATCGGTTACATTGAGACTCCATACCTCGGCGCCTCGACTCCCGTTACCAGCCAACCTCTCGACCTTGGCGGTACATTCAGCCACCTTCGCTTCTCTATGACGCAAAGGTATGGTACCGACGGTGGCAGCAACATCGAGTTTGATCCGTTTGCAGAAGGCATAACTGCTGATGACTACAACGTTAAGTATACTTACTTCCACGCTTCTGAGTTCCAGATTTATCCTGTAACTGCCAATAAGGAACTCACGGGTACAGCAAAGGATCTTCAGAATGCTTACACCGTAGCCAACAAGGTTGTCTTTAAGGACGCTACTGCAGAAGACCTTGCTGCTGCTGCTAAGGCTTATAAGGCATTCCAGTCTGAGTTCAATGCAGCTGAGGGCAAGACTGTTCTGCCCAATGGCGCAGAAAAGGCTCCGGCCACCTATGCTCTCCAGAACAAGGCTAACGGTCTCTTCGTCATGGTTAGCGGTACAGGTAACCAGAACAACATTTACCTGAAGACCGTTCCAACCCTCGTTGGTTATAAGGCACTGGGTTATGAGAGAAGCTTGCTGAGTGCCAATGCTGTTGACGGCGTAAGTTGCAACAACCTGCATGCAGGCGAAAGCAACCGCAGATTCTGCACATGGGGTTCTACAGAGCCTAACTCTAACTCTGGTCTGATTATCTGTGAGGCAGATGTAGATTATGAGGCACCCGCAGAGTTCACCTACTCCAAGGACATCAAGCCCGGTAAGATTAATGCTTGGAGCAATAGTGTTTCCATTACTCCTCAGGATGCTTCTAATGCAGTTGCATACACATGCTTGGGCAGATACCAGATTGTAGAAGGCACTGGCGAAGATGCCATTGTTACTGACTTCCTGGCTCTGAAGGAGATTGAAACTATTCCCGCTGGCGAACCCGCATTCTACATCTTAGGCGATACCGTTAACTACGATGCAGATGACGAGTATGATGCAGAAACCGTGAAGTTCAAATTCTCTGCCGATGAAAAGTTGGCATTAGAGGGTCAGACGATCAATGGTACTATTGCCAGCCTCGTCAACCATACTCTCCTGCCGCACGAGATTTACTTCACAGGCAACTATGCTAAGTGCATTGGTTCGACAGGTTATTATCTCAGTGGTCCATGCGTAGTATTGGATGTGGAAGAATGTCCCAATGTTGATCCAGAAGCCAACTACGACTTCAGCATCTGTCTGGGTACAGAAGGCGACACTGCCGATGGCGTACAGGATGTTGCTACTGCTATCGAGAAGATCAGCCAGCCCGGAAATGTTTACAGCATGGACGGCAAGCTGCTCCGCACCGGTGCAACCCTCAACAGCCTGAAGTCTTTGGGTAAGGGTATGTACATCCTCAATGGTGTGAAGGTCGCAGTAAAGTAAATTACTAGTCTATAATTGAGGGAGTCTTTTAGGATAAGCCTAGAGACTCCCTCTTTTTAGCCCCTTCCGTCTCCCCCTTTGGGAGCGAAGAATCAAATAATATTCAATTCTTAATGCTCAATGAAACTAAAGAGTCTGCTATTTATAATAAGTGCAGCGCCTGCCTTGCAAGGTGTAGCACAGATAGAGGATTATGCATTGCCCGATGGCAAAGTCGTTAAGATAGACCGTAGTGTCTTTCCTAACCTCAAGTACGATGTAACGCCTAAGGCTCAGCCTGCTGACTATGTGGCTCGCCGTAAGGCACGCAAAGCAAATGCGCAGTTACCGCCATACGTCTATAATGGTTTGGACAAGTATTTTCCTCCTATCTTTAATCAGGATGGCGGTTCCTGTGGTTCGGCAGCAGCTATTGGCTATCAGTTTACCCACGAAATAAACAGCTATCGCGATGCAGATGCTTCATTGGCCGAGAACCAATATCCATCCCACTTCACCTGGCTGCTGGCATATCAGACCAGCACGACAGAAGGAATGGCCAAGGCTAATGGAATCCCCAATGTTCCCACATATGGCGGACGAACCTACAGCAGACTCTTTGGCTCGCAGACCCACGACGACCCCGACTATGGTTGGATGCAGGGCTATGATAAATGGTATAGCGCTATGTGGAACAGGACAGCCTACGATTTCAGCCTGGCTCCCACCAACACTCCCGAGGGCCGTCAGGAACTCAAGGAGTGGCTCTATAATCATAGTGGCGACGAAACCATGCACGGAGGTGGTGTAGCCGGTATTGGCGTGGCAGCCTATGGCACATGGAAGGCAATCCCTTCTTCCGCAGCCAATAAGGCTGCCGGCGTGGTGGGCATGAAGTATGTCCAGGCTTGGGGGGAAACCTTCAACCATGCTCTTACCGTCTGCGGATACGATGACCGTATAGAATTCGATCTCGATGGCGACGGCATTATCGGCGAGGTTGAAGAAGACGAGGTCGGGGCATGGATTATCGCCAATTCCTGGGGCGACGGATGGGAAAACAAGGGCTTCATCTACTGTCCTTACAAACACAGTTTTGCTGTGAACAACGACACCTGGACGTGGACCCCCAGCGCATACGTCATACGTCAGGATTACCGTCCTTTGCGTACCATCAAGCTGCTGATGGATTATTCACACCGTAGCGAACTTTTGCTCTCTGGCGGCATCGCCCAGAACCTGAATGCCACCAAACCGGAGAAGACCATACCTTTCGAGCATTTTCGTTACGCAGGCAATACGTTGGGTGCCAGTCCTGCTCCCGAGGTTCCCATGTTGGGCCGTTGGGTGGATGGCATGCACTACGAGCCCATGGAGTTCGGATACGACCTCACCGACCTTACCTTCTCTGCAGACCGTACGAAGCCCCTGAAGTATTTCTTCATCGTCAAGACCAAGTCGGGTGCTATCGGTAGCGGACATATCTACAAAGCTTCCATGATCAATTATGAGGTCGAGAACGAAGGCGTGGAGATTCCCTTCGAGCAGAAAGATGTAGAAATTTTGAACAGAGGCCGCGAGACCATCATCAGTGTCGTTGTGCCAGGCGAACAGCTTTATCCTCCCACAAACCTCGGCTTGGTAGATGGTGTGCTGGTGTGGTCGGCTCCGCAAACCTCCAGCCTTACCCTTACAGGCTATCATGTCTACGAGGATACAAAACTTGTGGCTCAATTACCAGAAAAACAGACTTATTACACTCCTGCCGATGACGCTTCTGGCGCATTTACCATCAGAGCGGTTTATCAAGTGGGAAACTATGGACAGGAGTCGGCTTCCTCCAATGCTGTCATGCTGCAGATTCCTCAGCAAGGTGCCAACAAAGTGGTAATACTGAACGAGAGTGGTATTACCATCCCGGGTGCCGTTTCCGAGATGCTGGGGAAGGCAACCATTGAGTTCTGGATGCGCAATGATAAGAACGTCAGCTACACACACCAAGTAGGTCCTGGTTGGGGCAAGTTCCTCTTCCATAACAGTAGCAATGGCACGCTTTCCGTAGGGTGGGACAGCAGCGGTTCGGACCGTTTGGATGTCTCTGGCGTCTTCACCACGCTTAAGAAGTGGAATCATATTGCCATCGTGATAAATGGCAGCACGCTTACACTCTATGTCAACGGCGTCAAGAAGGGGACGATTGTCTCCAAGTCTTATTCGGGACTGGTTGCCTTTGGCGACCTTCAGTTTGGTCGTACAGCAGACGTCAACCAGTGGTGGATAGGCGGTTTGGACGAGATTCGCGTCTGGCGGACCGCTCGAACACAGGTCGAGATTCGGAACAACATGCGTGTTCGCATAGCCGCGCCTGCGTTGCAGCCTGACCTGATGGTCTATGTGCCTATGGAGACTATAGACGTGGACGGCGAGACAAGATTGCGTGAATGTGTGAGTGGAAAACACGCCAAGTTCCAAACAATAGGAACCTGGCAGGTTGAGGAGAGCGAGGCTCCTTTCACTGGCGCGCAGCCAACACCTACGCTCTCTATCTTGGAGGAAGAGACGACTCATCTGGCAGGTATCCCCTTCCGCCTCACAGCGCAGACCCAGCTCACCGCAACAGCGTGGAACTGGTCTGTTACAAATGAGGATTCTTCACTCTTCACCCTTCACTCTTCACTCTTCTCAATGTCTCCCACCTTCACTTTCCCCCAGGCTGGTACATATAATGTGACCTGTACGGTTACCTATGCCGACGGTTCTACGCTTTCCGCCGAGAAGGAGATTGTTGTCACCGAGGGCGAGGCTCCTGTCGCGGCTTTCGACGTGCTGAATGCAGATTTGCCAGCGGGAGACCGTTTCAGCTTCATCAATCGCAGTGAAGGCTCGGGATGTACCTATTTGTGGAGTATGCCTGGAGCGGAGGTTGAGGAGTTGCGTGGCACCAATGCTACTGCGCTTTATCCTACAACGGGAACCTTCCCTGTAACCCTTACCGTTACCAACCCCTATGGTTCTAGCAGCGTTACCCACGAGGTGACGGTACACGAGTCGGCTCCGAGTGCTCGTTTTGATCTCTCCAAGACAGCTATTATGCTGGGAGAGGGCATCCAACTCATCGACGAGAGTAGATATAGTCCACTCTCATGGCAATGGGAGCTTAATAATGGTTGTCGTGCTTTGACGGTTGCCGAGCAGTCGCCTTACGTCGTTCCTACTGCGCCTGGTATCTATGATGTCAGCCTGTCAGTAGCCAATCAACTGGGCGAGAATTCCCTGACCCATAACCGCTACCTCATTGTCAGCAACGACGACCCTGTATCCTGTCTCAATTTCACGGGCGTTGAGACTTTGCGGATTCCATGTCCCTTCGACGAGGAACAGAAGGCACTCACCTTTGATTGGTGGATGCGTCCCCAGCAGTACCAAGGCAGCGTAGATCTTGCTTCCGAGCAAGGTGACTTTTCGACGTCAGTCGATAGTAAAGGTATGCTCAGTATCACCTTAGCCAATAGGATGGCTCATTCTGATGAAGGCTTCATCATAACAGGTGAATGGCACCATTATGCCGTGACCTACAGCGCAGGTGCCGTCAAGTTCTTCCGTGATGGACAACTCATCAACAATTCGACCTCCAGAATCGGTACACGTATGCCTGCCTTGCAGAGTATCATTATGGGCGAGGGCTTCAAAGGACAGATAGACGAGGTGCGTCTTTGGGGTACTGCATTGACTGTCGATGAGATAAAGGCATACTGCAATCAGCATATTTCCGATGTGCAGGAGGCGCAGGCGGCAAGCAACTTGTTGCTCTATTATGACTTCAATCAGAATGGAGGAGATGTTCTGGATCGTACCTCCAATGCCTGCAATGCCCAGCGATTAGGCTTCGGTCCCGACGGTGATGCTTGGAACTCGGCCTTGGGTGTCTTTACGCTTGATATTGAGGCCTTGATGCATGGCGATATCTCTGCTTCTTACCTAACTAATTATAAGAACCCCTATATCACGGCTTCAGGCACGGTCAATCCCAACAACAGTAGCCGCTTCCTGCGCCTGGCTATGCGGACCAACCGTTCCACGTGGCAGGATGCCAATGCTATCGTCAGGGGGAATATCACGACCGGAGCCCACATCGATACCTCTCATCACAGCGATATCCAGTTTGAGACGCAATGGAGCGGCTTTGCCACACCTCTGCTCGACTATCGTCTTTGGCAGGCAGTCACCCTTCCTGCTGGCCGCTATCGCTTCAGTATTACGCCGGGTGATGTTGATGACATGCAGACTAGCCGACTCGTGGCTTGCGAGGGCAGCACGATGGTCAGCGATGCGGAGTGCGAGGAGAAGGCAATCGCCTGGTGCAAACTTGTGGAGGGCAGCATCAATTTCACGCTCGACGAGGAGAAGGAAATCTCTTTGGGCATCATTGTCAACCTTACTGGTCAGTCCAGTTTCGGCATCAATGCCTTCAAGCTGGAGGGAGTCACCATTGAACCCCTCACGCCTGGAGACCCGACAGGAGTCGCAGAAATCAAGAATGATGATATAAAAACGAAGAATGGGGAAGCTGCTATTTACGACTTGAGTGGCCGCCGCGTCAGTGCGGGGGCGAATTCAGGTGGAGCACTTAAGAGGGGTGTCTATATTCGTGGAGACAAGAAGGTTCTGGTTCCGTAGAGTCTATTCTTTCTCTCGCTGGAGGGCTTCCCAACCGCTTCGGTCCTGCCATTGGACATAGAGTGTCTTGTAGCTGTTTCCTTTCAGCCTCTTTTTGCCCAGTGAAATGCGGGCATAGGTGGAGGACCATTCTTCGAGGCCCTTTTCGTGGGTGTAGTCCCATGAACCATACTTTTGGCGCAGCTTCTTGCGAATCTGATTGGTCTTCATCAGAAGGCCAATCTCATTCCCTTTTATCTCGTCGAAATAGACGATGACGATATGGACTGTGTGTGATTGCGGTGTAGCATGTACCTCTATCCTGGAACTGATGCCGTCGAAGAGCCCCGACAGAGTGGTACATTCATCATTCTCTTTCTCAAATTCGTAGCCTAGGTCCTCCAATGCCTCCACAAACTTGTCTCTGTCCCCTCCGAGTGGCAGGCCGAGGAATTCGGAATGTCTCTGCGCATTGGTGCATAGGGAAATTCCGAAGAGTATGAAGAAGAATAATTTGGTTTTCAAGAGGGCTGTAGTATCTTTTAAAGAATGAACTTCTTTCCTTTTTGTACTAGAACACATCCTTTCTGTTCATGGGCGATGCGCTTCCCACTCAGAGTGTACGTCGGGGTGTCTTTTGAATCTTGATTCTTGAATTCTGAATTTGCTTCTATTCTTGTGGAATTGTCATAATCGATGGTGACGACATCGCCTTTCTTTACACCGGGAATCGTATAGACGCTTCCGTCTGCAATAGGAACAACGCTCTCACCATTCAGACGCACGGTATAGGCTGCATCTTTCAGATTCTCATAGCGGACGCGCAGGGGCTGACCGGCATTGCTGGTGATGATGGCATTGGTGATTTTTCCTTCTTGCCAGGTCTCGTCGACGGTAAAGTTACCTTCGGCTTTCAATCCCGACACGCTGCCATTTACCCATGCAGTAGGCAATGCAGGAATCAGGGTGATAATGTCATCGTATGATTGCAGCAACATCTCGGCAATGCCGCTGGTGCAACCATAGTTACCATCAATTTGGAAAGGAGAGTGGGCATCGAAGAGGTTGTAGTAGCAGCCACCATAATTGCTCATTTCGATAACATAGCTGCCCGAGTGCCTAAGTGCCAGCGAGAGATTCTTGCGGGCTCGATTTCCGTCCAGGCATCGGCTGTAGGTGTTCGTCTGCCACCCCATCGACCATCCTGTTACATCGCCATTACGGGCTATTTGTCCGTTATAAGCTGCCCGGAACAGGCGCCTGCCTTTTGCACTTTCATCAAAAGCGCTAACCTGCGAGAATGGGTAGAGGCACATAAGGTGGGAAAGGTGACGATGTCCGGGGTCGGAGAGTGGATTGTTTTTCCACTCCGAGATACAGGTCTTGTTGCCATAGGTCTCTGTCCATAATCCTTTGTCGAATTTGTCATATAATTCTTGAATGGCAGCAATCTCTGTCGCGTTGAGAGGTGAGTTGTCGCCGAGTTCTGCATGTCCCTTCATGATTTCATCTAGGAGCTCATAGCTTGTCTGCTGTGCAAAAGCGGTAACATCATAGGGCCCGTGTTCGGGGCTCCATTCATTCTTGATTTCGTAGAGGCCTTTTTTGTCTTTTGTCGCAATGGATTGGATGAAAAGCGCACATTGGTACATGACGGGCAGGGCTTTCTGTAGGAATTCGCGGTCCATGGTGTATTTGTAGTAGCGCCAGAGATGAGTGCAATACCAGGCTCCAAGTGTCTTCATGCTGCTGTTGCTCCAAGTAGAGGTGCCGCCGAAGATGTTGTTTTCCACAGCCACCATCCAACCCTTTGCTCCGCTCTTGATTTTATTTGCCAATTGGTACCATGGGGAGTCGCTGCCCGGAGCGCCCAAATCCAGAATGTGGTATAGGAAAGGCAGATGCATTTCCGAGAGATTAACAGGGTCGGCAGGCCAGTAGTTCATCTGGACATTGATGTCAGCGTGTATGTCGCAATGCCAGAAGGAACTATTGCTGCGGTCATTCCAGATGCCTTGCAGATTGGATGGCGCATGAATGCTAGTGTCCAAATTGGCTCCAATGGTGAAGTAACGGCCATACTGGAAATAGAGTGCTTCCAAAAAGAGTCCGTCGCTGCTCGTTTTATTCTGTGAAGATGAATTGTAGAACTTGATAAGGTCTTCTGTGGTTTTCGTTGAGGAGCCGCCCAGTTGCAGGCTGACGCGGTTCATCAAGGCGCTGTGTGCGGCTTTGTGGTCGGAGAGTAAAGTCGCATATCCTTTACTGGAAGCCTCGTTGATGCGAGAGGAAACAAGTGATGCTAAGTCTGAGGCAGTTGCTCCGCTCACGCAGCCCTTCTTGCTCGCATCGTAATCAGTGGCAGCGGCCATGAAGATGTCCATCCATGTGGCGTCACTTACGTTAATGCCTTCTGATGTAGCATTCACTGTACCATCCGTCGTGACTTGGAATCGCGTGTTATAGCTGATAATCTGCAGCTTGCCGTGGAAGGTAGCAGAGGCTGTCCCGGCGGATTCCGTCTGGTATGTCACACTGCTTGCCCCTATCTCCTCGTCGGGAGCATAGCTGATGCCGAGTGCCATCTTCTCCGTGCCTTCTGTTTCGTAATGTGCTACGAAGACGTGGTCGGTGGCAGAGGTGAAGTAGCGACGGTGGAAGGTTGTCTCTCTATTTGGCGATTGGAAGTTGACACCGGCTATGCCGTCGATGATGTCTAGGTATCGGTTATAGTTTTCGATGGGCTTGTTATCGGACTCGACAGCCGAGAAGGTAGAACTTTGATCCTTGACCAGAATAGAACCAAAGTTCTGGAAGTAGCCTTGCCCAACAGGGCTGTCATTGGTGGTATAGCCGCTCCAGAGGGTCTTTTCGTTGAACTGAATGTCGTCGCAGAGCACGCCTCCGCGGATGGTGGCACCCAACTGACCGTTACCCATTGGCAGGGCATATTCCATCCATGTATCAGAGACACCAGTAGCAGTGGCCGGAACATCATACCAAAGGGAGAAATCGTGGATGTCGGTCGGACGTGAGCCCTTCTGACCCACACAGAATTCGGAGGGGACACCTTGGATAGCGAAGATGAAGCGTGAACCGGTATCGGAACTGCCGGCGGCATTGTCCCAGTAAGCGAGGTAGTCTCCGCGCTTGTTCCAATATTTGTGGTCAGAGCCGTGGTCCTTTATCCAAAAGCCGCCGCCGTTCTTTCCCATGTCGAACTTTGTGGTATTGCTGGCACTGCTTTCGGCTACCATTTTGGCGCGACCTTGCGCTTCGGTGCCCGACATGCTCAGAACATAGTTTTCACCCTTGGCTTTGTTGTAGAAGGTATAGCCGTCTGTCTGGTTGCCGATATAAGTCCATAGGCCGTTGTCGCTCGTGTCTTCGGTAGTGTTGTTCAGCAACAGGTTGCCGCTGTTCGTGTAGCCCGACTTTGTACTCAGATAACCGCCATTGCCAACCTTGATAGTGTACCATTTTGCATCGCTCAGGTCAACAGCATTGGCGCAACTGGCAAGCAGGGTAAGAAGGAAAATGGGAAAAAGACGTTTCATATATAGAATAATGTGTTATGTCAAAATGTCGAAATGACGAAATGCTTTACCCTTCGCGGAGAAAGTCAAGCATCTCGAAGATATCGTCCTTCGAGGCTTGTTGGTTGATACGCACATCGCCAATGTCGCCCAGCAGGGTGAAGTTGATGATGCCGTCTGCATTCTTCTTATCGTGTGTCATGAATTCGTAGAGACGGTCGTATTGCTTGCAGTCGATGGCGAAGTCGCCGTAGTTCTGGCGTATGAACTGGACTGTCTGGCGCAGTCTGTCCTTCGGGAAGTCGCATTTTACGACGCTCAGGTAGAGCTCGCAGATGAGTCCCCAGGCCACGGCATAGCCGTGCAGGACGGTACGTCCCTGTTCCAGCGCCAGACTCTCGAGGGCGTGGCCTGCTGTGTGACCCAGGTTGAGTGCCTTGCGTATGCCTTTCTCCATCGGGTCTTCCTCTACGATACGTTCCTTCACGGCCACACTTTTTGCCACTAGTGCCCCGAGCTGTCTGTAGTCTGTTGTCCCTTGTCCGTTGTCTAGCTCGAACTTCAGCAGTTCTGCCCAGCTTTTTGTATCGCTGATGAGGCCGTGCTTGAGCATCTCGGCATAGCCAGAGAGCAGGTTCTTGTGGTCGAGTGTATGCAGCAGCTCGCTGGAAAGAATGACCGAAGCGGCGCAGTTGAAGAGACCGATTTCGTTCTTCAGTCCCCCGAAGTTAATGCCTGTCTTGCCACCTACACTGGCATCGACCTGGCTGAGTAGCGTCGTCGGGATGTTGATATAGGCGATGCCGCGCTTGAAGGTGCTGGCAGCGAAACCGCCCAGGTCCGTCACCATGCCACCTCCCAAGTTCACCAGGAGCGAATGGCGGGTGGCACCGCCTTGTTGCAGAGCTGTCCATACCTCTGTCAGCGAGGCCAGTGTCTTGTTCTCGTCCGTATCGCCGATTGTTATCATCTGTGCTACCTTGAAGCAGGGTAGGGCACTGATGAGGGGCCAGCATAGCCGGAGAGTTGTAATATCTGTGAGCACGAAGAGCCGGTCGAAAGATTGGCGCCCGATGGCGTTCTCAACGTCCTCGGCTAGGTTCTGACTTATAATGACTTCCTGTTTAAGCATGTCCCATGTAGATTCAAATCTGTGGCAAAGATACGAAAATTAGTTCATAGTTCATAGTTCATAGTTCATAGTTTATATAGAAAACCGAAAAAAATGCATATAAATAAAAATTTTTTCCCTTTTCCCTTTTGCCTTTTCACTTTTTGTTGTACCTTTGCCGAGCAAAAATGAAAAGGAGGCGGGATAGCTCAGCTGGTTAGAGCGTCGGATTCATAATCCGGAGGTCGTGGGATCGTGACCCACTCCCGCTACAGAAACAAGGGGACTCATATCCGAAAGGGTGCGAGTCCTTTTCTTCTTGTTAGTATAGTTAGTCTATTCTTTTTTCGATATATGTAACGATTGTCAAAAGTTTTTTGTAATTTTGCAAAGAATTTGCCTAAATATATAAACATACTATGAAACTAATAACTATCAAATTCCGTCTTTCGATTCTGCTCGTTTTCTTTGCCATAACGGCAAGTGCGCAGTACAAATCAAATTATGCTTCGATACTGGCCGCTGCCGATTGGGGTTGGCAAAGCCGCGATGGCGTGACTTATGGCAAGGCTAGCTTTGATGACCTATATGGCAATCCACAGAGGATATCGATTGCAAAATACTCTGAGTCTTCTATGAGTACCATGCTCTACGACAAGGAGCATTCCTCGCAGGCAACCAATGGCCTTGCCGAGGAAGCCCATGCGACGGCGGCCATCAACGGCAGCTATTTCGACATGAGCGACAACACGTCATGTACCGCACTTTGGATGTATGGCAGCGAGATTGCCACCACTGTGTCCGCCGAGTATGCCCGCTGCAATGGTATTGTGGGCTTCAAGGACGGCGTGTTTACCCTAGAGTGGTACGGCAGTTCTACCACTGCCAGTCAGCTTGCAGCATGGGGTAAAAAGTACGATGCATTTGTGGTATCAGGTCCAATTCTCCGACTGAATGGCGTCAGCCAGAATCCCTATATCGGTGGCGAAGGTTTCTACGGCCCGCATCCGCGTACCATGCTTGGCAAATGTGCCGATGGCACCGTGTATATGGTCATTACAGAAGGCCGCATGGACGGAGCTTCCGGCTTCTCGTTGCCAAATCTGCTTAGCCTTGCCGAAGACCTGGATATGACGGACGCTATCAACCTCGATGGCGGCGGCTCATCAACGCTCTGGGTAACCGGTGCAGGGGTAATCAACAAGCCCAGCGGTGGGTCGTTGCGCAATGTGCCGAACATCGTCATCGCCACACCAAGACATGAGCACAACTATGTCAACGGCTTCTGTACTTGCGAACCGGCTCCGTACGAGCCTGCTAAACTGAATGACAAGGGATTTTATGAGATTGATAATGGTGGAAAACTGTTCTGGTTGGCAACGCAAGTGAACAACGGCAACAGCAATGCCAGTGCGTGGCTCACAGCAGATATCGACCTTGAGAACCGCTCGTGGGTGCCGATGGGCAACGCCGTCAATATGCATTGTGGCGAGTTCGATGGCCTTGGACACAGCATCAAGAACCTCAAGATTACGACCGACAAATCGACTTCCTTCTCTGCCTTTATCGGTTGCCACAGCGGTACGAAGGATGTCCACAATTTCAGGATATCCGGCTCCGTGACCGCTTCCGGTACCAGCATAGATCATTTTGCGGCTGGTGTGGTGGCTCAATCTACCGGTAATCATAAGATACAGGACATCTGGTGCTCGGTGAATATCACCAATCCATCCACCAATCAGGTATCGCTTCGCATGGCAGGCATCGCTACCAGGGCAGAGGGAGGCACCATCAACCGCTGTGTGTATGATGGCACGATAAATGGTGCAGCAACCAACCTGCAGGTGGCAGGCATCCTGGGTTGGCCCGATGCCAACAATACCAAGGTGAGCAACTGCCTCTTTGCTGGCACACTCATTTCCACAGGCATCGGCAGCAATAGTGCCTACCAGGGCGGCATCGTCGGCTACAGCAGCAGTACACGGACAGGTGTCAGCTTTTCCAACAATCTGAGCATCGGCACCATCACGTGTCCGAAGAGCGCTACTCGCTGCGGTGCTCTTGTGGGCAACAATACGTCCGACCCCTCAGCCTTCGTCAACAACTACATATTGGAGAACTTGCCCGTGACTGGCAGTTCGACCGTAACGAGCAAGGTTCCTACCGTAACCGAGGTGACCGCGGCACAGCTCACAGACGGCACGTTGCCCGAGAAACTGAATGCCTATAACTGGAAGCAGGGCACCGACTATCCTGTGCCGCATGACTATACTGCGATTACCGAAGACGACCTGACGTTGGACGGCATCAAATATATGATTACAGGCGACAACACTGTGGCTGTAACCTATCCCAACGCCGAGCAGCCCTCGTCGGACAACCCATGCAGTTACAGCGGCGAGGTGACGATTCCGGCCACGGTGACGATAAAGGGCAAGACGTTCAATGTGACTGCCATCGGGGACTATGCGTTCTTTTGTGCCGATGTCACAGCGCTTAATCTGCCCGAGGGCATTACCAAACTTGGCTACAAGGCCATCTATCAAACCCAGCTCACGGAGATTGTGGTGCCGAATTCGGTGACGCTGATGGACTACGAGGCACTGGGTTACAACAAGGTATTGGAGAAGATAACCTTTGGCGAGAATATCGCAGCCAACACTTGGGGCGACAAGCTCTGCATCTATGGTGGCAAGAAGTACGAGGTTTATATGAACTGCGATGCCGTGCCAACGCTGCGGAGTTACACCTTCGATTTCACGGGTGCAAATGTGCACGTGCGCCCTACGATGTACGCGGCTTTCATGGCAGACCCTGCCTGGAGCACATACGATATCATTGGCGACCTTTGGAAGGAGTACACTTACGAGGACTTGCAGAACGTCATCAATGAATACATCCCCAAGCTACCCACAGGTGATGCTGTAGGTTCCGATCCGGGTTGCTGTTCCGTAAGCAGTGTCCAGGCCATGAGCGAAGCTATCGCCGTGGCGCAGGCACTGGACGAGAATGCCACTTTGGAGCAGCTCAATAAAGCCATCGACGGAATCATAATTGCGTACGAGGCGCTATACTACTACCCGCTTCACGAAGGCTACTACTATATCGAGAGCGTGTGCTTTCCTGGCTATGTGCTGCAGGGTGATCCCGCTTCTGCCAATAGGCAGGGACTGAAGGCTGTAGCGCTAGAGGACCTGGAGACTCCGCCTTATTTCAAGCTGGTCCGCAGGAATGGCGGCTGGCTGATGCAGTGCGCAGACAACGACATGTACGTGGGCACGGTGATTGGCACCAACAGCAACGGCAAACCGATTTCGCTGACTACGGAGCCTCAATACGAGCAGGTGATAACGTGGGCCGGAGGCGGCCAGTTCAAGATACAAGGAGCTGATACCTATCCCTATGGCTATACCGGCAGTAGGGTGGGGGTATATAACTATCCCGATGGCGGCAGCTTAGCCCAGCGCCTGTTGTGGCATCTGCATCCCGCGACGGCCGGCATGTTCGACATGGACTACAATCTGGAGAACGCACGTGTGCGCGGCTTCGTCCATGACTTCGAGTATGCCTCGGGCGAGCCCAGCAAGGTGAGCACCTACAACCAGAGTCCGCCGGAGCGTCGCGACTGGCCCCTGCCCGTGAGTTTCTTCTGGTCGAAATCTGCTGGCGACGCCGACACTTGGATAGCATGGAGTGAGAATCCCGATTTCTACGAAGCTGCACTGTATCCTGTTCCGGCCGGCTCCGCGTCTTACGAGATATACAACCTTATTCCGGGCCGCAAGTATTACTGCATGGTCACGTCGGGACCAGTTGTCAGTAGTCAGCAGCAGCCGACGGACTTTGTTGGCGACCTGTCTTACCTTGCCAACTTCTCTTTCACCACGGCAGGGCAGGTTCGCATGATCAAGGCTCCGGGGACGGCCAATGTCCGCGACCTGGGCGGCTGGCCCACAGCTTCTGGCCATCCGGTTCGCTACGGCATGATATTCCGGGGTGCTGAATGGAATGGCGGTCACGAACTGGAGCCCGAGGGCATCGATGCCTTGCGCCAAGCCGGCATCAAGGCCGAACTGGACCTCCGCAGCGACAGCGAGGCAAAGGGCATCACCAAGTCGGTACTTGGAAACAACATTCTGTATAAGCGCACGCCTTTGGCGCAGACCGCCAGCCACATGGAGGGACTCACAAATTCGACCAGCACCTACAAACTTGCCGTGCAGTATGTCCTGACATGCGTCCGGTACGACCGCCCGGTTTATTTCCACTGCGCCATCGGGCGCGACCGCACCGGCACGTTGGCATTCCTGCTCGAGGGCGTGCTCGGCGTGAGCAAGAGCGACATTTACAAGGACTACGAGCTGACGAACTTCTCCTACTTCAATACTCCGTGCAGCAAGAACCAGCTCGACGAGATGTTCGCGATGATCGAGGCACTGGACGGCGAGACGCTGGAGCAGAAGTTCCGTACATATCTCATCAAGCACCTCGGCATCACTGGTTCATCCATCGACGCCTTCCGCGCCAAGATGCTCGTTGATGAGGAGACTGCAATAGAACAGGTCCCGCAGGCAGGCTCAGCCGCCAATGCGGCCTCCTTTTCGGGGTGGTTCGACATGAGTGGGCGCCGTCTTGGCAGAAAGCCGACGCAGAAGGGAATCTATATCCATAACAGGAATAAAGAAATCATCAGATAACAGATAACAGATAACCTGACATCATACATTAATGACTATTCACAAACAAATTTTCAAATCAGTCCTGCTTCTGGTGGTATCGCTGGCGATGATGTCGTTTAAAACAGCCGACGAGCGTGCCGCCGAGGTCGGCAAGATGCGCGTCTGCGCCCCTCGATGAGGCGCGGGCACGCTTTGCTGCATATATAATTATATAGTATCATAAACCCCTAAAACGACCGACAACTATGAAGACAAAGACACGCATTTCATTCCTTGCACGGGCGGCGGCGGTGCTGGCTTTCATGCTGACGAGCATTGTGGAGATTTCGGCACAGACGTACGAAGTCTTTCCTTTCCGGCAGTCGAAGAAGCACCATTCGGCCGCAGTTTACAAATACATCGAGCCTAAGCAGGACAATAAGGGCAACTTCAGCATCTCGGAGGCCGCCATGACTGAGGCAAAGCTGAAGAAAGACACGACGGAGCTGCAGATGGGGACGCTCGTCACGCTTAAAGACAAGGGCATCATCTGCTATACGGCAAGCGGCTTCTTTCAGTTCTTCAACCCCGACCGGCGCATGCTTGCTTCCATCGAATATGAGGGGAATGCCTACCTGATGGATCCGCGCGAGCTGAAATTCAGTGCCGAAAACCCCGAGGGCACAGAGAACCCGATAGCTTCCTACACCGACATCGACGAGGAGTCCCGCTCTTTCTACGGAGGGATGTTTTATGTGCTCATTTTCCTCTTCATCTTCCTGATGTGGAGGTTCAGCCGCCGCGCTGCCTTGATAGGTATCAGCCGAGCCGAGGAAGACGGAGGGCTCAAACCCTACAATTGGCTGATTGGTCTCATGCTTTTCCTGGCTTTGGGAGTTGGCGGCCTGCTTGTTGAGGGCGAGATTGAATGTCTCGTGAAACTTGGAAGCGATTTCTGCTGGATTTTCAACACGAGCTATGTCAACGACCTGTTGGTCATCCTGATTACCATCATGCTCTACTTCGCGCTCCGGTGGCAATGGGGCACCATCCACGCCTTCGCCGTCGGGCTCCAATGTTTTGTCGGCACCAAAGAGCCCTTGCCCACAAAGCGCGTTATCTGGTCTATCGTCATTGCGGCCATCGTGGCACTTCTGATACTTGTGCTCATCATGATGTTCCGCGACAACGCTGCCGTCAGCAGTTACGGCGAATATGCTATTCTCGTCGTGCCATCCATCATAGTGCTGCTCGCCGTCATCAGTGTCATCCTCGAAGTCCAGAAAACTGCCGGCTGGACACTGGCTGTCATCTACGCTCTGTTCCTTGTCATCTGGTCGGTGGGCACACTCGTGGTAGTCGGCGCTTTTGTCTATCAGATTGTGAAGATTATCATCCCGTTCATCATCCTGGCCTTGTTCACCAATGTGATTGGCTCGCTGAAGCTCGACAAGCCATCTGCCCCAATGCTCTGGTACGACAAAAATGGCATGGCTCACTCGTCCCAATACCAGCGTGACCTTAGGAATTGAGCACTCTGTCCTCCTCCTGTCCCCCGTGGGGTGGGCCCCAACCTCATACGCTCTCACTCTTCACGGGGTGAGAGCTTTTTTATAGCTATGGAACAGCTTCCCACCGATGAGTAGGAAAGTTTTTGAGGTCAATGTTTGGAAGGCGTGCTGAAAGAGTCAGGATAGTAATCCTATAAACGGAGGATTGATAATCCTATGGCGGGAGGATTACTAATCCTATGGCGGGAGGATTACTAATCCTATGACGGGAAGATTACTAATCCTATAGACGGAAGATTACTAATCCTATGACAGGAGGATTACTAATCCTATGACGGGAAGATTACTAATCCTATGACGGAAGGATTACTAATCCTATGACGGTAGGATTACTAATCCTATGACGGTAGGATTGGGAGCCTGTCTAAAAAATAACGCACGTTGTTTTAGTTGACAACTTAATTTTTTCATAAAAAGGATAGCCTGTCAACAGAAAAATTCGTATCTTTGCAAAAACAAAAATACTTCATAAAATATGGGATTAAGTATTAAGCGCATTTTTACTGATAATAACAAGTATGGGGAGGACACGATTCCGTATTTGGACTCCTTGGCATACACAGTGCAAGAGTTTCTCTATACAAAAGGTAAGGCAAAAGGAGAAAAACTCGACTGTCAGATGGATAATCATATCCAGTTATATGATTTTATGACCTTGGTGCGCCCTTTTATCGAAGCCACGAAATCCGACTTTGCGAAAGTCACGATAAAAGAATATATTCACAATTTGCGGGAAGTAGATTATAACTTCAGCCGTCAATTCGAATCCATAAGATATACCCAGAATGGAAACTTACAAATCAGTAATGCATCTCATGCCTTAGTCGTGTCGCTGCTATGGACTACATGGATATATGCCAAAGTTTCTTACTGGGCTACCCATAACAAGAAAATGGATTCAGCCCAAAATTTACTTTATGAGATGATTAGTGAATTTCTTTCAACAATTGAAATCCCAGAACGCCATCCTCTCATCGCCCTTGCTGATGTTGCCGTAGGAACGATGATTCTGCACATGGAGAATAAACGAGAAGAGTTAACAAAAGAGCCTACAGAAGAGGTAAACAACGAACTGGAAGAAGAACTCGAAGCATTGAAAGAGGCATGTGAAACTTTAACAGCAGGAAACAAACGTCTCAAAGAGCAGCAACAGGAAGAAGTTGCATCGGTAGAAGAGATTGTATGGCATGATAAAGTCCGGCTTGACGTGTTGTTGCGCTTGATGAAAGAAGATGGAGCTAACTTGGAGAAACATGGGAATAAGAGCATGGCTGCTGAAATCATGCATGCCATTACAGGACTTCCGTTGACAACATGCAAAAACTACTGTACCAATCAGGATTTAAGCCAAACACATCATGAAGAAGAAATCCTGAAGCTAAACTCTAAGATACAAGCTTTGGGCATGAAAATAAGGCTTTAGCTTAGTACAAACCTTAGTACTACAAAATACTAACTTAAGGGGTAGTTAGTATTCTCCTTTTCCCGAGAAATACTACATCTATTATTCGTACCTTTGCATCCAGAAGTTAGGCTTCGAGGTGCAGAGGTTGTTTTTTGCGCCTATCTGGAAGCAAACCTTACCACGGCATTCTAGACAAACGTGGTTAATACATTATTTATTTAATAAAATTTTTTATTATGGCAACGAAGACAATAGGTTCAATGCCTTACAGCTTGGCACTTCATCCAAGCATCCCAGGGGATAAAACCTCTGTGAAGAAAATCTATGGTTCAATCCAGCAGCGCGAGACTGTAGGTCTCATGACACTGGCTACTCACATTCGCGAGCACGGCTCCAGCTTCTCGGTAGGCACCCTGCAAGGTGTGCTCTCCGATATGGTGTTCTGCACTCGTGAACTCCTGAAGCAGGGGTACAGTGTAAACTTCGAAGGTCTCATGCGTCTATACGTCACGGCAAACAGTCAGGGCGTGGACAAAGTCGAGGACTTCAACCCCGCCGTTCATTTCACTCATGTCAACCTCAGAGGCGACGTGGATGATGATGTTCAGAACTTCTTGAACAACAATCCTGAGTTTGAGTATGTGATGACTCGCGAAGAACAGGCAGCTGCCAAGAAGGCCGCAAAGGCTGCACTGGTAGTGGATGGCCCCGACGACGGCGGTGACTCCGGCGATGGTGGCCAGACTACCCTTGCGGCTCCGACCATCAGCGGCACGACTCCTTTCGAGGAAACGACTTCGGTGACTATCGTAGGTCCGGCTGAAGCTGAGATCCGCTACACCACCGACGGCACTACGCCAACGGCTGAAAGCACGCTCTACAGCGGGGCTATCACCCTCTCTGCAAGCGCAACCGTGAAGGCTATCGCCATCAAGGACGGTGTAAGCAGCGCAGTGACCACCAAGGTGTTCACCAAGAGCTCCGGTGATGATCCTGACCCTGGCGATGACCAAGATTAGGAAAGCGCCCATTTGGGGCGCTTTCCTAATCAATTCAAAATTACTAAATTCAAAATGAAGGCGAGCCACAAGCTCGCCTTCATTTGTCTAGTTCCTCCACCATCTTGTGGCGCTCTTCGTAGAAGCTGCCGGTGTACCAGGGTCCGGCGGGACGGATGACCTGGGCCGGCATGCCGGCGATGAGGATGTTGTTCTCCTCGAAGCTCTTGTTGACGAGCGAATTGGCTCCGATGTGGATGTTGTTCCCGAGCCTGAGTTGCCGCGTTATCTTCACGCCGGCCGAGAGGTAAAGCCCGTCGCCGATGACTTTCCCGTTGTCGGTGATGCACGTCGATGTGTGCAGGACGGCGAAGTTCCCGATGCGATTCGTTTCCCCGACGACGATGGTGCCGTAGTGCGTCAGGACAGCGCCGTAGCCCAGCGTATGGTAGCCGATGCTGTAGCCGAGCTTCATCCCCAGACGCTTGTAGCGGCGATAGTTCCAGAGGAAGCGCAGCCTCCCCGGCAGCCCGTGCTTCGGCCTGTAGTAGGATGTCTTGCGCATGGCTATGAGGTAGTCCATGATGTAGTCCGGCGACACGATGTGGTGTATCCTGTCTGCGAGGCTTGGCCCCTTCTTCCCCCGGTTCATGATGTAGTCGGCCTGCAGGACAAACCGGAGCTCTCGGCGAGTACGTATTTCCATAAGTATAGCTGTCCTTTGTATGTGTTAAGAAATCTTTGATTCCTGTCTCTGATGCAAATTTATGTAATTGTTTCCATTCTGGCAACCTTTTTCTGCTTTTTTCTCTTGGACGGTATGCATTTTATTCGTATATTTGCAGCAGGAACCCTAAATTACTGCCCTATGAAACGAATTTTTGTCGGCCTGATGGCCATGATTGGCATGCTGTCCCTGTCGGCACAGGACGTGAGCCAGAACGAAGTTATCCAGAACATCATGGCGCGGCGCTCTGTCCGCAAATACCTGGACAAACCCGTGGAACACGCGAAGCTGGAGGCGATAGCGACCGCCGGCATCAATGCCCCGAGCGCTATGAACCGCCAGATGTGGGCCGTCCGCATCATCGAGGACTACAAACTCATCGCCGATGTGAGCGAGGTCTATAAGCAGGAGAAGCCGCAAATGGTGGAGCACGAAGCGAACTTCAAGAACATGTTCCGCAACGCACCCAACCTCATTTGCGTCTGCAGCCCGTCGAACGGCGGCTTCGACCTCGACGCGGGACTCCTCTGCGAGAACATGATGCTGGCTGCGCAGTCGCTTGGACTCGGCACCTGCATCCAGACGGGCCCCGTGCGCTTCCTCGTCTCGAACGAGAAGGCAAAGTTCTTCCTCGAAGCCCTCGACATCCCCGAGGGGTACAAATTGCTTTGTGTAATTGCCGTCGGCTACCCCGACGAGAAGCCCAATGCAAAGCCCCGCGACGCCTCGAAGGTGAAATACATCGGAGCTCCGGCTGCCGAAACAAGCAAGGATGACAGAATCTTCGTAGATTATGAATCCAATGCTCATTTCCCGGGCGGCGAAGAAGCTTGCATGAAATGGCTCTCGGATAACATGCAGTATCCGGAGGATTGTCTGAAGGAACAAATTGAGGGCCGCGTGATTGTGAGCTTTGTTGTCGAAAGGGACGGCTCCATCAGCGAAGTCAAAACTAAGAAATCACCTCATCTCTCCCTCTCGAAGGAAGCAGAACGTCTGGTCCAGTCAATGCCAAAATGGGCGCCCAGACGTCAGGGAAATAAGGCAGTCCGCTCGATTTGGATGCTGCCGGTCGTATTCAAGATACCATAAACGAAACTCCCCGAAAAGCTGCCTTTCGGGGAGTTGTTGTATTCAGACGCTCACGACGCCTTTGATGGCCGGGTAGGGGTCGTAACCTTCCAGCGTGAAGTCCTCGTATTGGAACTGGAAGATATCCTTCACGTCGGGATTGATGCGCATCGTGGGCAGCGGGCGCGGCTCGCGGCTCAGCTGCAGATGTACCTGGTCCAAATGGTTCAGATATATGTGCGTGTCGCCCGTCGTGTGGATGAAGTCGCCCGGCTCCAGTCCGCAGACCTGCGCCATCATCATGCAAAGAAGCGCGTACGAAGCGATGTTGAAGGGCACGCCCAGGAAGCAGTCCGCACTCCGCTGGTAGAGTTGCAGGGAAAGCCTCCCGTTGGCCACATAGAACTGGAAGAAGGCGTGGCAAGGCGGCAGGTTCATGTTCTTCAGGTCCGCCACATTCCAAGCCGACACGATGATGCGGCGACAGTCGGGGTCGCGCTTGATGGTATCGACGGCCTCCTGTATCTGGTCGATGAATCCGCCATTGTAGTCGGGCCACGACCGCCACTGATAGCCGTAGATGTGTCCCAAATCGCCCGTCTCAGGGTCGGCCCATTCGTTCCAGATGCGTACGCCGCGCTCTTGCAGCCACTTGGCATTTGTGTTGCCCTGCAGGAACCAAAGCAGTTCGTAGATGATGCTCTTCAGGTGTACTTTCTTTGTTGTGAGCAAAGGAAAACCTTCGCTTAGGTCGAAGCGCATCTGATGGCCAAATATACTGATGGTGCCTGTGCCTGTGCGGTCCTCTTTCTTGACACCCTCGTCAAGGATGCGATGTAGTAGGTCGAGATATTGTTTCATTTATGGACCTTTCCAAATCTCCCCGTACCCGTAGAGGGGAGGCTTTATGTTTAATCTTCTTGTTTTGTATTATGATTTTGTCTCTTTCTCACGTAATCCACGAAGTCGAAGCTTTGGTCGTGCTTCTCGTCGGGCTCGTGTTCCTCGCGGAAAGCGACCTGCCACTCCCTGTGGTTGAACTCCGGGAAGAAAGCATCGGCCTCCTGCGGCGTGTCGTGAACTTCCGTCAGGCAGAGACGGTCCGCCAGCGGTAAAGCCTCGGCATATACGCTGGCACCTCCGATGATATAAATATCTTCGTTGGCAGAACAGCTGTCGAGGGCTTGGGCGAGCGAAGGAAAGACCTCCGCACCTGGAAAATCCCTTTTGCTACGGGTGAGAACGATATTCCTGCGATTGGGTAGGGCACCTTTAGGCAGACTCTCGAACGTCTTGCGGCCCATGATGATGGTGTGGCCTGTGGTAAGCGCCTTGAAGCGCTTCAGGTCCGCCGGCAGCCAGTAGAGCAACTTTCCGTTCAGCCCAATGGCATTGTTCTCGGCAATAGCGGCGATGATGTTAATGCTTGCCATTATAACCTCTTTATCTCCTTCAGAAACTCGCTGATACGTTCCAGATAGGTATAGCTGCCTGTTCCGGGGGAGGCGGTCCGCTGGAAGCAATGGTTGCGCTTGGCCAGGATGTGAAGCTCGCTCTGGATGCCCATGGCGCGCATCTTCTCCCACGTCTTGACCGAATTCATGGCCGCCCAGACATCCTCGTCGCCGTGGACGAAGAGCATCGGAGCCGTCTTGAGGTCGAAGTTGAACTCCGGGACGAGTACTGCGCTGTCGTCGGTTCCGCTCGAGGTATTGTGCTCCTCAGCTCCGTCGGTGAGGGCGTAGGCGGGATAGATGCCGACACCCCACTGCACGTTGCAGGGCTGTTTGTCGAGGTCGTCGATGGGCAGGTAAGCCTGCTGCACGGACGAAGTCACGCCCATGAGGGTGAGGTGTCCGCCGGCGCTGCTGCCCATAATGCCGATGTTGTTCGGGTCGAGGCCATAGTCGGCTGCCTTGCTCTTGACGACCCGGATGGCACGCTGCAAGTCCTGCCAGGCCGAGATGTGCTTCTTCAATCCAGTCTCTGCGGCCGGACGCGGCGTGCGGTAACGCATCGTCACGACAGCCATACCCAGGCTGTTCAGGTAGCGGCGTGCTGGAGCCACCTCGAAGCCGTCTGGACCGTTGCCCATGTAGCTGCCGCCCGAATAGATAATCTGGATGGCCGTTGTCTTGAGTTCGGCAGGGATGTGCCACTCGATGTAGGGCGTTCCCTGGTTCTCCTGCACGTATGGCATCTTACCCTCGGGCCAGATGTCCTCCTTGACATACTTGTCGCGGTCCCTGTCGTCGGGGAAGCGCTTCATGATTTCCTCCTCGGGTGCCAGCGGCATCAGGAGGCCCATCTGCTGCAGGAACTCTATGCCGCGCTCCAGGCCGAACGCTCCGTGGCCCTTCCCAGGATAGAGGTGCAGTTCGGCGGGTATCTTCCGCTTCCGCAACTGGCGATAGACCATCGTCGAGGCGTTGGGGCTGTATGGGTCGTTTCCGCCGTGGTGCAGGCTCATCGGACAGGTCTTCTCGTCGAAATGGAAGATGGTGTCGAGCTTCACATCGGGACCATATCCGAGTCGCACATTGGGTGTGCCGCCCTCGCTGTCGGTCAGCACGTATGCCGGAGCGTTGACGATGGCAAAGTTCACGTGGCAAGGCACATCGTCGAGGTCATCGACACGCGCATAGGCCGGAGTCTGCGAGCTTGTGGCCATCAGGAGAGCCAGATGCGAGCCTGCCGACATGCTGATGGTGCCTATCTTCTCGGGGTCGAAGCCGCGCTTCGCTGCCTCGCTGCGGACCATACGTACAGCTCGCTGTCCGTCCTCCCATGCTGTCTGGTAGATGGGCAGTCCCTCGGGACGCGGTGTCCGATAGACGAAGTTGACGCACTGGAAACCAAGTTCGGTGAAGCGCTTCGTCCAAAGGGTGATAAGGTTGTTGTCGCAGGTGTTGTTGTAGCCGCCGCCGGAGATGAGAATCATGCAGCCGCCGTTGGGACTGGCTGGCTTCTCCATCCATTCCAGATAAGGCATCCGGTATTTGTCCGGGTTGAATCCTTTCGTTCCGGACTCGGCAGTCATTGCCGCAATCTGCTGAGGCTGTGTGTCGGGCATCTTCCCCTTCGGCCATAGACCGACATGCTTCCCTGCCTGCACATAGAGAATTGCAGATAATAAGAAAATAAGAAATGTAGAAACCCTTTTCATATTTTGAATTTTGAACTTATCATTTGTCATTTATCATTTAGGCTGCATCGCCGCCGCTCAGCGTTTGCAATCGCGCGATGTACTTCCCGATGATGTCGAACTCGATGTTGACAACCGTACCAGGCTGAATGGCGTGGAAATTCGTGTTGTCGTAGGTGTACGGGATGATGCAGACCTGGAATGTGTCTGCGGTTGGGCGGCAAACGGTAAGGCTGACGCCGTTGACCGTCACACTGCCCTTATCCACGGTGAAGTAACCGTGCCGGACCATCTCCGGCGTGCTCTCATATTTAAATGTATATTGATGGCTGCCTTGTTGGTCCTCCACCGAGGTGCAGACAGCCGTCTGGTCAACATGTCCCTGCACGATGTGTCCGTCTAGGCGTCCGTTCATCAGCATCGAGCGCTCCACGTTCACTTCGTCGCCCACCTTCAGCAGGCCGAGGTTGCTTCGCTCCAACGTCTCGCGCATCGCCGTCACGGTATAAAGACCCTCCTGATCCCCTTTAGGGGGAGTAATGGCAACCACCGTCAGGCATACGCCATTGTGTGCTACACTCTGGTCGATACTCAATTCCCCGACGAAGGGACAAGTCAGTGTCAAATGGACATTATCTTGATCATGTTCAATGGCCACAACTTTGGCCATACTTTCTATGATACCCGAAAACATAGGCTGTAGTCTGTTTGCATTTTACGCTGCAAAGATAGAAAAAAAATCGGAGATGACAAAATGAAACTGAAAAACCTTTGATGATATTGAAAAAAGTATTATCTTTGCACGAATTTTCATACAAACACCACTATATAAAAAATGAGTACACAGACAGAAAAGATTAAGGAGCTTATGGAGCTCCGCGCCAAGGCTCGTATGGGCGGCGGCGAAAAGGCTATCGAGAAGCAGCACGAAAAGGGCAAGTTCACAGCCCGCGAACGTATTGCCATGCTGCTGGATGAAGGTAGCTTCGAGGAAATGGATATGTTCGTGAAGCATCGCTGCACTAACTTTGGGATGGAGAAGAAGCAGTATCTGGGCGACGGCGTTGTGACAGGTAGCGGTACCATCGGTGGTCGCCTGGTCTATGTCTTCGCACAGGACTTTACCGTTTCCGCCGGTTCACTCTCCGAGATGCTGGCAAGCAAGATTTGCAAGGTGATGGACATCGCCATGAGGGTAGGTGCTCCCGTCATCGGTCTGAACGACTCTGGCGGCGCTCGTCTGCAGGAAGGCATCAACGCACTGGCCGGCTATGCCGAGATCTTCCAGCGCAACATCATGTCCTCTGGCGTGATTCCTCAGATTAGCGCCATCATGGGTCCCTGCGCAGGTGGTGCCGTGTATAGCCCCGCTCTGACCGACTTCACCTTCATGGTAGAAGGCAGTAGCTACATGTTCCTCACCGGTCCTGGCCCTGTGAAGGCCGTTCTGGGCGAGGTTGTGACTCAGGAGCAGCTGGGCGGCGCAAGTGTTCATGCCACAAAGAGCGGTGTGACACACTTCACTGCCAAGAACGAGGAAGAGTGTATCGCCATGATCAAGCAGCTCTTCTCCTACATTCCCCAGAACAACCTGGAGAAGACACCTCGTGTGGCTTGCACCGATCCCATCGACCGCATGGAGGACTACTTGAACGACATCATTCCCGACAACCCCAACATGCCATACGACATGTACCAGGTGATTGCCGGTATCGTGGATAACGGTGAGTTCTTCGAGGTTCAGCCGAACTTCGCAAAGAACATCATCATTGGTTTCGCCCGCTTCAACGGTCAGAGTGTCGGCATCGTTGCCAACCAGCCGAAGCAGCTGGCCGGTGTGCTCGACTGCAACAGTAGTCGAAAGGGCGCCCGCTTCGTCCGTTTCTGCGACGCATTCAACATTCCTATCGTAACGCTTGTGGACGTTCCAGGCTTCCTGCCCGGCACGGGTCAGGAGTACAACGCTGTCATCTTGCATGGTGCCAAATTGCTCTATGCTTACGGAGAGGCTACGATTCCCAAAGTGACCGTTACTCTGCGCAAGAGCTACGGTGGCAGCCACATCGTGATGAGCTGTAAGCAGTTGCGTGGCGACCTCAACTACGCTTGGCCCAGCAGCGAGATTGCCGTGATGGGCGCCAGCGGTGCAGCCAGCGTGCTTTATGCTAAAGAAGCCAAGACACTCAAAGACGAAGGCAAGCCCGAGGAAGCAAAGGCTTATCTGGCAGAAAAGGAGAAGGAGTACGAAGACCTCTTCGCAAATCCATATCAGGCTGCCAAGTACGGTTACATCGATGATGTCATCGAACCTCGCAATACCCGTTTCCGCATCATTCGCGCTTTGGCTCAGTTGGAGAACAAGAAACTCACTAACCCCGCCAAGAAGCACGGAAATATTCCTCTGTAATTAATGGGAGTTAAAGAAGTTATAGAAGCAAAAAGACGATAGTTCTACATCTTGAATACCGCATCCCAAATCTATTGTCCTTTAACTTCTCAAGCAAGCAAAGCGAGCTAACTTCCTTTAACTCCATTAACTTCTCTAAAAACAAATTATATGCAATTCCTATCAATATCCGATCCTCAGATATGGCTTTTGGCGGGCATCTCCGTTCTGGTGGTGTTCTCTATCCTGGTTATTCTGGTTGCCATCCTGAACATCTTCACCATTGTTGCCAAAAAGACAACAGAAAAGGCCAAGGCCGTGAAGAGTACCATCGACACCAGCAAGCAGGCCAAGACTTTCGAGAAAGCCAGCGAAGAGGATAAGGCAGCAGTGGCAACAGCACTCTACCTTTACTTCGAAGAGAAGAACAATCGCGAGAACCGCGTTCTCACCATTGTTCCCTACAACTCAGTCTGGGGCGCTCAACTGAACCCAAGACTCTAAAAAAGTTAAGAATTAAGAGTTAAGAATTGACTCGTCAACTCGTTTTACTTGTCAACTAAAAACAAAATGAAAGAATTCAAGTTTAAGATAGGTGGTCAGGATTATGCTGCCACCGTTGAAGACCTCAAGGACGGACAGATGAAAGTTACCGTCAATGGTCAGACCTATCAGGTGGAAGTGCCTCACAAGAAGGCCAAAGGACCTCATGTCGCTATGGCTCCCGCAGCCGCAGAAGCTCAGACAGGTGGTCCCAAGAACGTCAACAGCGAACTGCCCGGCACCATTACAAAAATTAACGTTGCCGACGGTCAGCACGTGAAGCGTGGAGATGTGTTGCTCGTGATCGAGGCTATGAAGATGGCCAACGATATCGTGAGCGAGGTGGACGGCACCGTTCAGCACGTAGCCGTTACTCCAGGGCAGAGTGTCAATCAGGGCGACCTCCTTGTTGAGATGGTTGCCGATTTCGTTGCAGCTAAGGCAGAAGTTACTCCAAAGCCCGCTCCTGCTGCTCCTGCTCCTGTAGCTGCAGCCGCTCCCGCTCCGGCACCTGCTCCCGTAGCTGGTGCAAAGACCGTGACCGCTCCTCTGCCTGGCACCGTCACCAAGGTGACCGTGAAGGTGGGCGATAGCGTCAATGCCGGTGACACAGTACTCCTGATGGAGGCAATGAAGATGGAGAACAACATCACAGCCGAGTTCGGTGGTACCGTCAAGGCTATCCTCGTTGAGGCCGGCGCGCAGGTACAAAGCGGACAGGCGCTCGTGGAACTGGATTAGGGACCCCCCTCTAACTCCCCCAAAAGGGGAGAAAACAAATAATAAATTAAAATACCAAATGAAAAAGATAATTAGTCTCCTCCCCTTTACGGGGAGGCTGGGAGGGGTCCTAGTCTTCTTCCTTTTCCTTATGGTCTCAACTCCTATCTTCGCTTCTGACTTCAACCTGGAGCAGGGTTTGAACGACTTCATCAACGAGATGGGCTTCGTTACTTTCTTCATCCAGAAAGAGGGTTGGAAGAATGCAGTCATGATTCTCATCGGCTGCTTCCTCCTTTATCTGGCTATCAAGAAAGGTTATGAGCCCCTGTTGCTTCTGCCAATCGCTTTCGGCATGATTCTGAGCAACCTGCCTGGTGCTGGGCTCTACGATTCGAATATGTGGAACAACGAGTTCCTCAATCCCGACAGTCCTTACTATCACAGCTACGGACATATCATGCGCGAAGGAGGTCTGCTCGACATCCTCTATATTGGCGTGAAAGCTGGCGTTTATCCTTGCCTCATCTTCCTTGGCGTAGGCGCTATGACCGACTTCGGTCCTCTGATTGCCAACCCCAAGAGTCTCCTGCTCGGCGCTGCCGCACAACTTGGCATCTTTGCAACCTTCTTGGTAACCCAAATTGACTTCTTCGGCTTCACGGTAGCCCAGTCGGCTTCCATCGGCATCATCGGTGGTGCAGATGGCCCCACGGCTATCTTCCTGACCTCTAAGCTCGCTCCCGAACTGCTCGGTCCCATTGCCGTTGCCGCCTACAGCTATATGGCTTTGGTGCCCGTCATCCAGCCTCCCATCATGCGTGCTCTTACGACTCAGAAGGAGCGCAAGATTCGCATGAGTCAGCTTCGTACGGTTAGCAAGAAGGAGAAGATAATCTTCCCCATCGTCGTTGCCATTGTAGTGAGCTTGATTGTCCCCTCTGCCGGAACCCTCATCGGTTGTCTGATGCTTGGTAATCTCTTCAAGGAGAGTGGAGTAGTGGAGCGCCTGAGCAAAGCTGCTCAGAACGAGTTGAACAATATCGTGGTCATCATGCTTGGCGTAACCGTTGGAGCAACTGCAACCGCAACTGCTTTCCTGAATGTCCAGACCATCGCTATTCTTTGTGTCGGTATCGTAGCTTTCGGTATCGGTAGCGCAGGTGGCGTCCTGATGGCTAAGGTGATGAACCTCTTCCTCAAGGAGAAGATCAATCCGCTTATCGGTTCTGCAGGCGTGAGTGCTGTTCCTATGGCAGCACGCGTTAGCCAGACCGAAGGCCAGAAGGCCGACCCGCGCAACTTCCTCCTGATGCACGCTATGGGCCCCAACGTGGCTGGCGTCATCGGTAGTGCTGTTGCTGCAGGTATCCTGCTCAGCTTCTGCAGTTAATGACGAATGAAACCCTGACATTATTCGAACTGAACAATCTGGTTCGCGAACTCATTGAGACGCAATTCGATGAGTCGTATTGGGTTGTCGGTGAACTGAGTGATGTCAGCACGCCTGCCTATGGTGGGCACTTCTACGGCGAGCTTGTCCAAAAGGATGAGCTCGCCGACCATATCATAGCCCGGGCACGAATCACCTGCTGGGCGCGAACTTATGGAATGCTGCGGCTGAGGTTCCAGAAGGAGTCTGGCGAGACACTTCGCAAAGGATTGCAGGTGAAATTGTTGGTCAATGTCAACTTCCATGAGCAATACGGCTACTCGCTCAATGTGCTCGACATCGATTCGACATTCACCCTGGGCGACCTTGCCAAAAAGCGTCGCGAAATCCTCCTCCAACTGGAGAGGGATGGTATTCTGCACGACAACCAGGACCTTCCTATGCCTCGTTTGTTGAGACGAATCGCCATTGTCAGTAGCGCTACAGCCGCCGGATATGGGGACTTCTGCAACCAGTTGGAGCAGAACGACTATGGCTTCTATTTCGATGTGCAGCTCTTTCCTGCCGTCATGCAAGGAGAGAAAGTGCCGGAGAGCATCGTCAACGCCCTCGAAGCAATACTTTCCTCCCAGGAGGACAGTGGGCTTCCCTTCGACCTCGTGGTCATCATCCGGGGTGGAGGAGCGAGCAGTGACCTGAGTGATTTCGACAGCTACGAACTGGCCGCCTGTATTGCGCAATATCCATTGCCTGTCCTTACCGGCATCGGACACGAACGGGACGAGACAGTGCTTGACTTTGTGGCACATACCCGAGTGAAGACACCTACAGCTGCAGCCGCTTTCATCATCGAGCATCAAGCCGATGAAGCAGCATTGCTCGACGACATCTATCAGCGCATCACCCGTTTTGCCCGGGAGAGAATCCTGCGTGAGAAGCAACGACTAGAGCGGCAACAGATTGTCCTACCCCTGCTCTTCACGAATTTCTTCCAGGGGTTGCAGAACCGACTCGTACTTGCTAGCCAACGTCTGACAGGCGCAGCCATCCAGCGCCTCGAACGCGAACCGAGCAAGCTTCTGCTGCTTCGTCAACGGCTCACATCTTCCAGTGGCCAACGGCTCGAGCGCGAGCAGCATCGGTTGCAACTCATGACGCAGAGGTTGGATTCTCTCGATCCCAAACTCCTCCTGAAGCGTGGCTATACCATTACTACTTGCGGTGGAAGAATCGTTCGTGGCATCGACGGTCTTGTGGAGGGAGACGTCTTGACAACTAGTATGGAAAACGGAGAAATATATTCAAAGGTAATATTATGCAAGAAGAACTAACCTATGAGCAAGCCATGCAGAAACTTGAGGAGATGGCTGCAGAGATGGAACAGAGTAAGATAGGCATCGACGAAATGGCTGACCGCCTTCGCGAGGCTCAGAAGTTGATGAAGTATTGTCACGAAAAACTCTACGAAGCAGAAAAAAACTGCAAATCCTTGCTCAATATCGAAGAAAAGGTGTAACTTTGCAAAGCAAAAGTAAATTCAAAATTAATAAATTCAAAAACCTATTCCCCCAAAAGGGGGTGAGGGGCCATTATGAAAGAAATAGATTGGAGTAACCTCTCGTTTGGTTACATGAAGACCGACTACAATGTGCGTTGTTATTATCGCAATGGCGCATGGGGAGAGATAGAAGTTTGCAGCGAGGAGACCATTCCCATCCACATGGCTGCAACCAGCCTGCACTACGGACAGGAAGCCTTCGAGGGTCTGAAAGCATACCGTTGCCCAGACGGCAAGGTGCGTGTTTTCCGCAGCGATGAGAATGCTGCCCGTTTGCAAAGTACCTGTCGTGGCATCCTGATGCCCGAGATATCTACGCAAAGATTCAACGAGATGGTGGATAAGGTGGTGCGTCTCAACGAACGTTTCATTCCGCCTTACGAGAGCGGCGCAACGCTCTACATCCGTCCTCTGCTCATCGGCACCAGTGCTCAAGTTGGCGTACATCCCGCTTCAGAGTACCTTTTCCTTATCTTCGTAACGCCGGTTGGTCCTTACTTCAAGGGCGGCTTTGCCACCAACCCCTATGTCATCATCCGCGAATATGACCGTTCTGCTCCTCTCGGCACAGGTATCTACAAGGTGGGTGGTAACTATGCAGCCAGCCTTCGTGCCAACAAGATGGCGCACGACCTTGGGTACAGTTGCGAGTTCTATCTCGATGCAAAGGAGAAGAAGTACATTGACGAGTGCGGTGCCGCTAACTTCTTTGGTATCAAGAATAATACCTACGTTACGCCCAAAAGTACCAGCATCCTGCCCAGCATCACCAACAAGAGCCTGATGCAGCTGGCGATGGATCTAGGGTTGAAGGTGGAACGTCGTCAGATTCCCGAGGAAGAACTTGCTACCTTCGAGGAGGCAGGCGCCTGTGGAACAGCAGCCGTTATCAGCCCAATTGAGCGTATAGACGACCT
>Ga0310690_10000604_pt1 | contig 73656 bp, 55 predicted proteins | sample AusTroGonzalo_MG_2_FD_207661 | JGI IMG/M metagenome (GOLD analysis project Ga0310690, IMG submission 207661) | Bovine rumen microbial communities from tropical cattle in Woodstock, Queensland, Australia - Gonzalo_04 (v2) (version 2) | ecosystem: Host-associated > Mammals > Digestive system >...
AAGCATGCTTATCATGGCCACATCCTGACCAAGAAGAGCCAGAAGAGAAAACGCAACCTCGACCACACTGCAATCGTTGAGAGAGCAGACGAGAAAGTCGTGAAACAAATGCTTCTCATGTAATTAATTAAATGTGTAATTTGTCTCAGCAGAAAAGTTCTCGAAAGGAGCGAGGCGCTGGACGAAAAAATCAAAAGAAATGACAAGATCAGTCAATGCAGTGGCTTCAAGAGCCAGAAGAAAGAAAATCCTGAAGAAGACCAAGGGTCAGTTCAGCACGAGAAAGAATGTCTGGACTGTGGCGAAGAACTCTTACGAAAAGGGTCAGACTTACGCTTATCGCGACAGAAGAAACAAGAAGCGCGAGTTCCGCAGCCTGTGGATCGTCCGTATCAACGCCGCCGTGCGCGAGTACGACATGAACTACAGCCAATTCATCGACAAGCTGACGAAAGCCGGCATCGAGATCAACCGCAAGGTCCTTGCCGACCTCGCCCTCAACGATCCTCAAGCCTTCAAGGCCATCGTCGACCAGGTGAAGTAAACCGCGTTATTGTGACGATAACCAAGAAGTCCCGACCCTTTGTAGGGTCGGGACTTTTTACTATCTTTGTCGGCTAATAGGGAAATACCATGAACTTCAAACTCGTCTCCGACTTCAAGCCCACCGGCGACCAGCCCGAAGCCATACAACAGTTGGTGGAGGGACTGGAACGGGGCGACCGTGCCCAGACGCTGCTCGGCGTGACGGGCTCGGGCAAGACCTTCACCATCGCCAATGTGCTGGCACAGCTGAACCGGCCCGCCTTGGTGCTGAGCCACAACAAGACGCTGGCGGCACAGCTCTACGGCGAGTTCAAGCAGTTCTTCCCTGAGAACGCGGTGAACTATTTCGTTTCCTATTACGACTACTACCAGCCGGAGGCTTTCATCCCCGCCACCAACACCTATATTGAAAAGGACCTCGCCATCAACGCCGACATCGACAAGATGCGTCTGGCGACGACCTCCGCCTTGCTCTCGGGACGGCGCGACATCATCGTGGTGTCATCGGTGTCGTGTCTTTACGGCATCGGCAACCCCGACGACTTCGGCAAGAACGTCATCTATCTGGAGCGAGGCATGAAAATCAGCCGCGACGAGGTGGCCAAAGCCTTGGTGGGTGCGCTCTATGTGCGTAACGAGATAGAGTTCACGCAGGGCAAGTTCAGGGTGAAAGGGGAGACGATGGATGTGTTTCCGGCCTATGCCGACTATGCTTACCGCATCGTGTTTTGGGACGACGAGATCGACAGCCTGGAGATGCTCAACCCCGTGACGGGCCGCCGCATGGAGGAGCTGTCGGAGTTGACGCTCTTCCCCGCCAACATCTTCGTTACCTCCCAGAGCAAACTCAACTCCGCCGTGATGGAGATACAGGACGACATGTTCAAGCAGGCCGAGTATTTCCGTGAGATAGGCAAGAATCTGGAAGCCAAGCGCTTGGAAGACCGCGTGAACTTCGACATCGAGATGATGAAGGAGCTGGGTTACTGCTCGGGCATCGAGAACTACTCGCGTTATTTCGATGGACGCAGTCCGGGCACGAGGCCTTTCTGCCTGCTCGACTATTTCCCCGACGACTTCATCACCGTGATCGATGAGAGCCATGTCACCATCCCGCAGATCCGCGGCATGCACGGCGGCGACCGCTCGCGCAAGCAGACCTTGGTGGAGTATGGCTTCCGCCTGCCTTCGGCCTTGGACAACAGACCCTTGCAGTTCGACGAGTTCGAAGCCCTCACGGGACAGACCATCTATGTCAGCGCCACGCCTGCCGACTTCGAGTTGCAGCAGAGCGAGGGTGTGTATGTGGAGCAGGTCATCCGTCCCACAGGTCTGCTCGACCCCGTGATCGAAGTGCGTCCCAGCCTTAACCAGGTCGACGACCTCATCGACGAGATCCACAAAGTGGTGGAGAAGAACCAACGTGTGCTTGTCACCACCTTGACGAAACGCATGGCCGAGGAGCTGAACACCTATCTCAACGGCCTGAAGATAAAAACAAGATACATCCACTCCGATGTGGAGACCATGGAACGCGTGGAGATCCTGCAAGGGCTTCGCATGGGCGACTTCGATGTGTTGGTTGGCGTCAACCTGTTGCGTGAGGGCTTGGACCTGCCCGAGGTGAGCCTTGTGGCCATCCTCGATGCCGACAAGGAAGGCTTCCTGCGTTCGGAGCGTTCCCTGACGCAGACCGCAGGCCGTGCCGCACGCAATGCCGAGAGCAAGGTCATCATGTATGCCGACACGATCACGGATTCGATGCGCAAGACCATCGACGAGACCGCCCGCCGGCGTGCCAAGCAGATGGCCTACAACGAGGCACACGGCATCGTGCCCAAGACCATCGTCAAGGCCATCGACAACGCCCTAGGCACCTTGAAAGGCTCGCAGCCGGTCGCTTACAGCCATGACGGCACCGCTCCGACCATGGCAGCCGAAGGCCAAAAGGTGTACAAGACGAAGGAACAGCTTCAGAAGGCCATGCAACAGGCCAAGAAGAGCATGGAGAAGGCCGTCAAGGAGATGGACTTCCTCGCTGCGGCCAACTATCGCGACGAGATGCTGCAACTGCAGATCGAGATTGAGAAAATGCAATAGCCATGTCTGCCGCCACCCGCGCCATACTACAGCAATACTGGGGCTATCCCAGCTTCCGTCCCCTCCAGGAAGACATCGTCGACTCGGTGATGGCAGGGAAGGACACCTTGGCACTGCTGCCCACGGGCGGCGGCAAGAGCATCTGCTTCCAGGTGCCGGCCATGGCGATGGAAGGCGTCTGTCTGGTCATCACGCCGCTCATCGCGTTGATGAAAGACCAGGTGGCGCATCTCGTGGATAAAGGCATCCCCGCCGCAGCCATCTATTCGGGCATGCATCCCGATGCCTTGGAACTGGCCTATAACCAAGCTGCCTACGGCAGGCTGAAGTTCCTCTATGTCTCGCCCGAGCGTCTTCAGACCGATGCTTTCATCGAAGCGCTGAAGAAGATGAAGGTCTGTCTCCTGGCCGTCGACGAGTCACACTGCATCTCACAGTGGGGCTATGACTTCCGTCCGCCATATCTGAAAATCGCCGACATACGTCCCTATATGCCCAAGACGCCTGTCTTGGCGCTGACTGCCACGGCCACAGCCAAAGTGGTGGACGACATACAGCTACGCCTAGGATTCAAGGAGAGGCATGTCTTCCAAAGCAGCTTCGAGCGCAAGAACGTGACCTACAACGTGGTGCACGAGGCCGACAAATATGGTGTGCTGCGCCGCAAACTGGAGGCCATGACGGAAGGCAGCGCCATCGTGTATGTGCGCAACCGCAAACGCACCCAGGTCATCGCCGACTGGCTCAACTCGGTGGGCATCTCTGCGACCTTCTATCATGCCGGCTTGGATGCCAAGACGCGCGACGAGCGCCAGGACCTCTGGATGACAGGCAAAGTGAAGGTCATCGCGGCCACCAACGCCTTCGGCATGGGCATCGACAAGCCCGACGTGCGCCTCGTCATCCACATGGACCTGCCCGACAGCATCGAGGCCTATTTCCAGGAGGCAGGACGCGCGGGCCGCGACTTGAAGCCTTCCGAGGCTTTCCTGCTCGTTTCGCCTGCCGACATCAAGAAACTGCAGGAGAATATGACGCAGTCTTTCCCTGAACTGGATAGAATCAAACTGATATACAATGCGTTAGGTAACTATTTCAATATTCCCGTCGGGGCAGGGGAGAACGTCTCTTATCCTTTGGTCCTCACCGACTTTGCCAACCGTTATGGCTTCAATGTGTTGGAGGTGTTCCATACCTTGAAGATCCTTGAAAAGGAAGGTTTCTTGATGCTCTCCGACAGTTTCGACGAGCCGTCCAAGGTGATGATCAAAGCCTCGAAGGATGACCTCTATGGTTTCCAGGTCAACAACCCGCCATTTAGCGCACTGATACAGTGTATGTTGCGTAGCCTACCGGGGGTGTTGACGGACTTCGTGAAAATCAATGAGGAGACCTTGGCGCGAAAGACGGGGCTTTCGGTGGAGAAGGTCACGGAGCAGTTGAAGAAGCTGGAGGCTTACAACTTCCTTTCCTACCAGCCGCGCAACGACAAGCCTCAGGTGTTGTTCCTTACGGAGTTTGTCGACACCAGGCATTTCGGCTTGTCGAAGGAGCATTACTACGACAGGAAGAAGGATGCCGAAGTCCGTGTGCAAGCGGTGGTCGACTTTGTGGAAAACGACGAGGAATGTCGTAGCGTGCAGCTTTTGCGTTATTTCAACGAGAAGGCCAAAGCGGATTGTGGCCGCTGCGATGTATGTCAGAAGAAAGGCTCAAGCCTTGTGCCTTACGACTCGATAGAAGAGAAGCTGGTGAGCGTGATGGGTGAAGGTACTTGTCGGATGGATGAACTCCTGTCGCTATGTCCCGGATATGGCGAGGACGAGGTGCTGGATGCCATCCGTTTCCTTGTCGACAATGGTGTGTTGCAATTCGAGGCCGACGGCACGCTGTCGCGGAAAGGGCACAAAAAAAGCCGCCAGTGAATGGCGGCTTTTTTATGTTTGCTTGGGATCCTTATTTCAGGATGTTAGCAGCGGGTTTGAACTTCACGACCTTCTTAGCGGCGATCTTGATGGTCTTACCCGTTCTGGGGTTACGGCCTTGTCTGGCGGGACGCTTGGTCACAGCCATGGTTCCGAAACCAACGAGGGCGATCTTGCCGTCCTTCTTCAGTTCAGCTTTAGTGACATCCATGATGGCGTCGATAGCCTTTCTTGCATCGACTTTGGTCATACCGGCCTTTTCGGCAACGGCATTGATTAATTCAACTTTATTCATAGTTAGTTTTTAATTAGAGGTGTAACATTTACCCGACAAAAGTAATGTATTTTTCAATAATACAAGTGTTTTTGGGAAAAAAAGTGCGATTTTCTTCGAAAAAAGTGCAAATTTTCCGAAAAATGAACTATTCCGCTCATTTAAAAACGGTTTTCCAAGCGCCGTTGAGCTGAGTGCCCCTCAGAAAGTCGTCGATTGGCATGGCTTTTTTTCCGGCTTGCTGGACCTGCGTCAGGCTGATGAAACCGTCGGAAAGGGCGATTTTCAGGTACTTTTTGTTGTCGGTGACCACGCTACCCACGGGAAGCCCTGGCGTTCCAGTTTCGATTTGGGCGGAGTAGACTTTCATCTCGATGACTTCGCCTTCAGTGGAGACGAGTTGGGTGTGGGCGGCCGGGTAGGGCGACAGTCCCCTGATGTGGTTGTACACGCTCTGGCAGTCGCGGCTCCAGTCGATGTTGCAGAATTCCTTGGAGATCTTGGGAGCGGGTTTCAGATCTTGTCCCTCGGCCAGCATGTCTTGTGTCTGTGCGCTGACGGTACCGCTTTCGATGCTCTTGATGGTTTCTACCACGACCTTGTTGCCCAACAGCATCAGTTCGTCGTGCAGCTCGCCTGCGGTCTCGTCGGGACGGATGGCGACTTTCTCGCGCATGATGACGGCGCCCTTGTCGATTTCCTCGTTGAGGAAGAAGGTGGTGAGGCCGGTCTCCGTCTCCCCGTTGATGATGGCGAAGTTGATGGGTGCTGCGCCACGGTACTGGGGCAGGAGCGAGGCATGGAGGTTGAAGGTGCCCAACTCTGGCATCTGCCACACCACGGCAGGCAACATCCTGAATGCCACCACGATGAAGAGGTTGGCTTGATAGCTCGCCAGTTGCTCCAGAAACTCAGCGTCTCTCAGCTTCTCGGGTTGAAGCAGGGGCAGCCCGTGTTCCATGGCGGTCTTCTTGACGTCGGAATACTGTATCTTGCGACCACGTCCGGCGGGCTTGTCGGGCATGGTGACCACGACGGCCACCTCATAGCCTGCCGCGAGGATGGCCTCGAGCTGCGAGGCGGCGAATTCGGGCGTTCCGAAATAGGCGATTCTGATCTTGCTTTCCATGGGCTGTCAAAAAAAATCCTGACCCATAAGAGCCAGGATGAGTTGATTTGGTTTAATAGGGGTTTTTAGTTGTTCAGTTTCGTCTCAAGATAGGCGATGTTCTTGCTGATCTCGAAAGCCTCGTTGCTCATCGGATACTTCTCCTTCAGGGTTCTGTAGGTCTCAAGAGCCTTGGCGTAGTCGCCCATGATCTCGTAGGTCATACCCAACTTGAGGAGGTGCATCGGCGAGGTGAAGTCGTTTTCGTTCTTCTTGGCGGCTTTCTCGTAGTAGTTGATGGCTTCCTGCTGGTTGCCAAGCTCGAGATAGCAGTCGGCGATGAGGCCCAGGGCCATGGATGAAAGGATCTGGTCGTCGTTGGTGTATTTCTTGAGATACTCGATGGCTTGCTCGTAATTGCCTTGCTTGATGAAGCAGATGCCAGCGTAATAGGCGGCGAGCTTACCGGCTCTGGTCGAACCATAGTCCTCAACAATCTGCAAGAAGCCGGGCTTGTCTTCGGTGCCGTTCAAGGCAGTGGCGTAGTTCTCGTTCTCCATGTAGTAGGAGGCAAAATCCACAGCCTGGCTGGCTTGTTGCTCGAAGGTGATCTGAGAGGGGAAGCTCATGTTTCTTGCGGCCTCATTGCGTTTCTTGTTGTAGTTGCTGATGCCATAGATGGCGAAGGCAACGACCAACAGGGCGATGAGGATGATCCACAGGGTCTTCTGGTTGTTTTCAATCCAAAGTTCGGTTTTACTTAAAGCTTCTTCGACGTTTTCAAGTCTTTCGTCTCCTTGTTTTGTGTTCTGTTTTGCCATATCGATTCAAAATTTGCGTGCAAAAGTACGCTTTTTCGGCTTACCCTCGTTCATTTTTTTCGTTTTTTTTCTTTTTTCGTATTTTTGCACCCCTCAATAATACTGAAAGCCCATGAAGAAATCCATTGTGTATGATGGGAGAGAGCTGCAAGACGCTGATTCTCAGCAAAATGCGGCCCATGATGCGGCCATGTTGGCCTTTCTCACGCAATTCATCACCGACGAGCGTCGGCAGCGTTTCGAGGAAGTGCTCGACTACCGCACAAGGCATGTCACCGTAGTACTGGAGGACATCTTCCAACCCCACAATGCCAGCGCGGTGTTGCGCAGCTGTGAGTTGCGTGGCATACAGGACATCCACATCGTGGAGAACAACAACCATTATGACGTCAATCCCGACGTGGTGCTGGGCAGCACGAAATGGCTCAATATGTATTATTATGAGGAGGGCGAGTTCAACACGCCTGCGGCCTATCAGCAGTTGCACGAAAAGGGCTACAAGATTGTGGCCACCTGTCCGCATCGCGACGACTTCACGCCCGACACCCTGCCCCTCGACCAGCCCATCGCTTTGGTGTTTGGCACCGAGAAACTCGGCCTCTCCGACTATGCCGTGGAACATGCCGACATGCACGTCCGCATCCCTATGTACGGCTTCACGGAAAGTTACAACATCAGTGTCTCGGCGGCCTTGCTGCTCTATTCGCTGACCAACCGCCTCCATGCCTCCACCGACATCGACTGGCATCTTACGGAGGAAGAGCGCAACGCGCTACGCCTCATCTGGACGCGCCGCTCGCTGAGTCGCATCCGGCAATACGACAGAAAGTTCCTGGAGCTGCATCCGGAGTTCAAGCAATAAAAAAAGGGAGGTCGAGCCTCCCTTTTTTATTGCTTATGCATCACCTATTATTCAACTACAAATTTGCTCACGATCGTGTTCGTCTCATTGCTCACGCTGACGAAATACACGCCGCTCTGCAGGTCGCTCACGTTGATGCGCATCTCGTTGAGGCCGTTGGTGACGAAGTGCTTCACGGTGCGTCCATTCAGGTCGAAGACCTTCACTTCGGTGCGGCCTTCAAGGTTGGCCTTGAGGTTGAGCACGTTATTGACGGGGTTGGGGAAGAGGCTGAGCGGGCATTGTCCGTTCTCGGTCACATTCTCGGTGCCGGGACGGAAGGTCAACGTCTCCGAAGGCAAGGACTCTTGACCGGCCTGGTCAACGGTGGTGACGTAGATGCTCACTTCCTCCTCGCCGTCCACCTCAAAGATCCATTGGGTGCCGTAGACCTCCTCGGGATTGCTCGGGTCGTCGACGAAATAGAGGTTGAAGTGGTCGAAGTCGTTCATCACGGGCATGTCCCACATGATGGGTGTGTAGAGCCCCAATGCGTTCACTTCCTCGTCGATGCGGAGGTTGGTGGGTGGCTCGGGGACGGCGTTCACCACGTGGTAGTTCATCACGCCGTAGTAGGTCGGGGCGAAGGTCTCGTTGTTCTCGGCAGGCCACTTGCCGAACATGGTGGCGGTGGCGGCGTCGCGCACGAAGAGGTAGAGGCCGCTGTTGCCATTGTCGGTGTTGATCTTCCAGTCTTCGTCGTTGCCCAGAGGCAGGGCGAACTCGATGGTCTCATAGCCTTGGGTCATGCCGCAGGCGATGATCTCCTCGGGCAGGTACATCGTGGTGCCTACGCCGCCGGTGTTGTAGATGGGACGGTAGCGAACGGTGTTGGGGTCGCCGTAGTACATCCAGTAGTTGCCCTCGCTGTTGTCTTCCGAAGGCGGATAGGTGCCGTCATTGTTGTCGTCGATGTAGAAGGCCACGCCGTCGTTATTGGTCCACTCGGTGTCCATACGGTTCTCGGAGCAGACATAAAGGTAGTTGTCGTCCATCTTGAGGTGTAGCGTCACGCTGCCCATCGCGACGGGCAGGAGGTAGTTGCTCACCTCCACGCGGAAGGCGTCGTCCCACTCGCCATCGCTCATCACACCGTCAATGCTGGGTGCAGCGCCGTCGAAGACATCGATTTCGTGTGTGATGTAGGCCGTGGTGGCATAGCCGAGGCAGATGTTGGAGTAGGGGGTCTGCAGATCCTCGTCGAGCTGTGCGGTGACGGTGTAATAATACTGTCTCGTCGGGATGGCGGTGTGGTCCTCGAAATAGCCTTCACCCGTGCCGATGGTGGCCAAAGGCTCGCCAAAAGGCGCTTGAGGGGCGGTCTTGCGATAGATGTTGTAGCCTATGGCCGCATCGTGTTCGGTCCAGGTGAGCTCCACGTAGTCGTAGGCGCCTTGCGAGGCGTAGAGGTCGCCGATGGACGCTCCAGTGGCCTGTAGGTTGAATTCCACGGACGCAGGTACGCCCATGGTGATGACAACGTCTTCTGTATCAGGATAATAGCCAGGCATAGTGGCCGTGACGGTATATGCGCCCAAGGGAAGGTGAGGGAAGTTGAAGTAGCCGGTTTCGTCGGTGGTCTCATAGTAGTCTTCCAACTCGTTGATGGTGACGGTGACGCCTCCGTGGTTGTTGCTGCCTTCCAAATTGACAGTGCCCGACAGGCTGCCTTGGTCGTTGGGGAAGTTGTTGATGGCGTAGACGCGGCTGCCGCTGCCCATCTCACGGCAGTGGACGGCCTTGCCGCCAATGATGGTGTACAGTCCGTTGGAGGAAATGTCGATGTGCTCCATCGAACCAGGTGTGTTGAGCTCGGCGATCGGGGTGCCGCTCTGTTTGCGGAAGAGGAAGAAGTCGGGGGCGGAGTGGTCGAAGGGACCCCAGGTGACGAAGCCGATGACGCTGCCGTCGTCGCTCATGGCGGCTTGGGTCACCTCGTCGCCGCAGCCGGTGAAGCTCCAGATGGGCTCGTCGGAGTAGTTGTTGAAGAAGTAGCAGCAGCCGTCGTAGCCGTAGGTGGTGTTGACGAAGTCGAGGGTGCCGATGGCGATGAGGCTACCGTCGTCGGAGATGGCGTTGGCGCAACCCCAGGTGGAGGTGGCACCGGGGCCCGCCACGCTGGCGATCCAGACGCTCTCATAGCGCTCGCCGTTCCAGTGATAGAGATAGGCCATGCCGCTGAAGTCGGTGTAGACGAGGTAGCTGCCGTCGGCGCTCAAGGCGGGGTCTTGGCTGGGCGAGTTGTCGTAGTAGTAGAGGTCGTCTTGCAGGATGTCGCCCGTCACCGGGTCGATGACCCAGATCTGCTTGTAGCCTTGTGCGAAGGCAGCCACGAGGCGTGAGTCGTCCTTGGAGATGCTGAGGCCCACCACGTTGACGGTGAGGTCGCCTATCATCCAGAGCGGATCGCTCTTGGTGGCACCAAAGTCGTAACAGGCTATGGCGTAGTAGTTGTCCTCATAGCGGCCGTAGGAGACATAAATCATCGTCCCGTCGGCGTTGAGCTTGAAGTGGGTTACGGGATAGGCGAAGGTCTCATGGAAGATCTCGTTGCCTTCGGTGTCGACGACATACAACTCGTTGCTGTCGGAATAGGCGATGGCGTTGCCCATAAGGGAAACAGCGGCACGACCGCCAGAGGAGATGGGAAACTCCCATTTCACGTTGCCGTTGGGGTCGAAGAGCGACACCCGCTTGTTGTTGAGGCCGTAATACACGAGGAAGTCGCCCGTGGCGTCGATGAAATACACATCGTCGGGCGTGGCGCCGCTTTCGTATTTCTGCCAGAGGATTTCAGGCTCATCCATCGTGGCCCTGTCGTTTTCCATGTTGCTGATGCCATACTCGAGACGCATGCCCGTGTTCGGGTCTGTCGTAGTCCTGACGGCACGATGCTGGGCGAAAGTCGTCCCCGAAAGCATCAGCGCAAGTGCAAAGGTGAAAAATAGAGGTCTGTTCATGTTGTATTGTTTTAGGTTGTTTGGAATTGCCACTGCAATATTACTTATTTTTTCACGTTTTGACAAGCAAAGGCAAAAATTTGTACTTTTGCCGTGAAAAATCACCGAAAATGAAAAAGGTTCTGATCATCGTACTCGCCTTGGCCATGTTCATCTTGCCCTCATGCAAGAAGACGAGATATTGCAAGTGCACCACCATACAGAATGAGGAAGTCGTAGAGCTGGGCCAGGACTACTATACCATCGAGGACGGCTCGTCGTGTGCCGACAAGTCGAAGGAAATCGTGGGTTGGGGTCAGGTCATCTGCTACGAAGTGTCGGAGGAAGAAGTGACAGGCGAGGAACACAGTTGGTGGGAAGACTTGTTCAACCACAACAATTAATCCGTTTTGGCTTCCTCGATAGGCAAATCGGTACTCAAGGTCCTGCTTGGACTTGTCTTCATCGTGTCGGCGGTCCTGAAGCTGTTCGACATGGATCAGTTCGAGATTTACGTTTACAGCTACCATTTCTTCAGCCTCAACTTTTCATTTATCGTGGCCCGTTTGGCCATCATCCTTGAACTGGTGCTTGGCATCATGTTGGTTTCCAACTGCTTGCACAAGTTGATCTGGTGGGGGAGCATGGTCATGCTTGGCGGCTATACCTTATTATTATTATACGCACTTGTACTCGGACGCACCGACAGTTGCCATTGCTTCGGCGAATTCCTACCGCTCGACCCCAAGCTAAGCCTAGTCAAAAACGGCGTCCTGATACTGCTTTTCCTGTTGGTTTACAAGATGGAAGGCTGGAAAACGCCTTTCCGTTGGCTGATATTGTGCCTGGCAGTCATGGCTTCGGGCATAGGTGTTTTTTTGGCTTCGCCGCCCGACCACCTGACTTCCTACTCCGACCCTGAACAGAACCTTCAAAAAGCGCTTTTCAACGAAATGCTCGATGATGCACCTTTGGATGCCTTGCATCTGCGTGAGGGAAAGCAGGTAGTCTGCTTTTTCTCGACAAGTTGTGAAGTCTGTCAGATGGCGGCGCACAAGCTCTCGCTGATGCAGCAGTTCCATGGTTTTCCCGCCGACCGCATCACTTATGTCTTTATGGGCACGGAGGAAGGCATGGCGGAGTTTTATGCCCAGTCGCAATCGGCTCGTTACCGTGATGTGCTCTATGCCGATGTGGCGCGGCTGTTGAAGGCCGTCAACGGCAACTTGCCCGTCATCGTGCTATTGGAGGACGGGCAAGTGGCTCATGAATACAATTACCGCAATATGAATGAGGTGGAGATCAAGGCCTTCTGTGAAGGTCTCCCGTCTCCTCGATAACCTGTTGTTTCCACGAATCCGGATAGCCGGGCTGCATCGGACGGGCGGGATAGCCGTAGCCGTTGCGCCTGAACTGGCCGTTTTCTTCCTGCTTGATGTTGCTATCCAGATATTTCACCAGCAGGTAGTTGTCCAACTCCTTCCAGGTGGCCACGGTATTGTGTCCGGCTTGATTCGAGAAGTCGGTGAGGTAGGCGATGGCCATCTGCGGGTCTTGGGCGTAGAGGCTCAGCGCATGGTTGTCGGCGAAGTTCACCTGCTCCTGATAGCCACTCTCCAGCTCGCTCTGCACGGCTTGGATGTCGCCGATGACGCGGTTGTAGAACAGGTATTTGAAGTGCGCCAAGCGGTTGAAGACCCAGAAGGCGGCGTTGTCGCTGTAGGTGAGCATGTCGCCGTTGCCCGAGCGGTATTCGATGGGCACCTCGCTGATGGAGCAGTAGAAGGGCGTGTAGACCGTCGAGTTGGTGTCGTCCACGCCAAACCAAATGATGCCGCCGATGGGGTTGGGCAGCCACGAACGGCTCTGGGCGATGAAGGAGAAGCCCGTCTGCACCACCTCGATGCTTCTTTCATTGAAGTAAGGCTGGCCTTGGTATTCCCAATAGAGCGGGTTGAAACGGAAAGGCGAGCCGAAGGGACCTGCACCCGGGTCGAGGGTCTTGTCCAACTCGGTGCCCTGGAAGTGGTCGCGCTGGAAGCTCATCATGTCGCTGAGACTGATGGGACGGTTCGGCTTGACATAGAGCGGCATGCGGTGAGTGAGGTCTTTGCCCAAGACATAGTCCCAATACTCGTCCATGCCGTCGCACACCTTGTTGAACATGGTCCACACGCGGAGGTCGCAGATGCGGGCGGCGCTGAAGTCGACGGGGGCATAGGCGGCCGAGAAGTCGAAGTCCTTGTCCTTGCCGCTGAAGTAGCCCTTGCGGCGGGCGAAGTCGATGACGTCGTGCTTGTAGATGACCTCGACTTGTGGATTGTACAGCTTCCTCCAGTCCTTGTCGGTGATGGAGGTGCGGCCGTTGCGCAAGGTGAAGGTGGTGATGCGGGCGGCGTTGGCATGGCCGCTCACGTAGCCGTCGGGGATGCGGATGGCGACCCACACGGCGCCGCGGTCGGCGTTGACGGTGTCGCCAGCGGGTGTCACCTGCGGCGTGTAGCCCTTGGGCATGATCTCCATATACCACACTTCGTTGGCGTCGCTGATGCTGAACGACTCGCCGTCGCTGCCATAGCCGTATTCCTCGACCAGGTCGGCCATGATCTTGATGGCTTCGCGGGCCGAGGTGCTGCGTTCGAGGGCGATGAACATGAGGCTGCCGTAGTCGACGATGCCCGTCGGGTCTATCAGCTCCTCGCGGCCGCCGAAGGTGGTCTCGCCGAGGGCGACTTGGTTCTCGTTGATATATCCCACCACCTGGTAGGTGTGTGGCGGCTGCGGCACGCTGCCGCGCGGGGTGTTGGTGCCACGGTCGTAGCAGACGCGCATGCTGCCCGCGGGCCAGTCGGCGGCAGGGGTGAAGTACAGCTCGCCATAGCGGATGTGCGAGTCGGCGCAGTAGCTGATGAAGTTGGAGCCGTCGACGCTGGCGCCCTTGGTGATGAGGAAGTTGGTGCAGGCCTGCGACTTGTAGGTTGCGGCGAGCAACAAGATGATGATCAGGGATTTGATGTTTTTCATAAAAGGTTTGTTGTATTGTTGTTGAATTCAAATCATGAGTTCGAGGGCATGGACGATCTGGTCGGCGAGTCTTCCCGCCTCACCGTTGCCGTTACGGTAGGCCCTTTGGTACCACTCCAAGGCTGCGGCTCCGTCTTCCTTGACGCCTTCGCCTCGGTTGTACATGTCGCCCAGCATCTTCTGGGCGTCAGGCTCGTCTTGTTCGGCGGCCCTGCTGATCCACTTGAATGCCTCGGCTTCGTCGAGTGTGACACCCAAGCCGCCGTAGTAGCACATCCCAAGACAGTATTGCGCTCCGGCATCGCCAGCCTCGGCGGCACGGCGGTACCAAAGGGCGGCTTGGCGGTAATGCTTTTGGTCGAAAGCCTCACCGGCTTTTTCCATCCATTGTTCGACTTGATGATCCATGTTTTTCCTTTTTACCAGCTCATTTTGAGCGATTTCAGTGCATCTCGGGCTTGCTCGTTGCCGTTGCGGGCCGCCTTTTGTAGCCATTCGAGACCTTCTTCGTTGTCTTGTGCCACGCCATCACCATTGATGAGGCAGAAACCAAGCAACATCTGGGCATTGTTGTGTTCTTGTTCGGCTGCCTTGCGGAACCATGCAATGCCTTCTGCCTTGTTTTGGGTGACGCCTTTACCTGTAAAATAGCACTTGCCTAGTTCGAACTGGCCTTGGTTAAAGCCATATTCTGCCGAGGTCTTGTAATACTCAAAAGCCTTCTCGCTATCTCCGCTTTTTTCGAGATCCAAGGCTTGACCGTAGAATGTAACGCCTAGCGTGTAGTTAATGGCTCGTTTCACGCCCTCTTCACATGCCTCGCTTTCGTCGGCGCCTAGTTTGTACCATTTGTAGGCTTGAGTTTTGTCTGCTTCTACAGACTCTCCATTCTCGAAGATGTGGCCCAATCTTGCGCAAGCATCAGGCTGGCCTTGTTCGCCAGCTTTCATGAACCATTTGATGGCTTGGCCCATGTTCTCCTCGCGCACACCGTAGAGCGAGTCTCCGATATAACATGCGTCGCCCACCTCGAAGCAGGAGTCGGCATTGCCGCGCTTGGCACGACGGTAGTGTCGGGCAAACCAGAACGCCCCGTGGATGTTGTCCTTGATGTCGCTCAAGTGACTGAAGAACACGAAAATCAGGAAGATCTCGAGCAGATAGGCCAGGAAGATCAGGATGGAACGGAACCAGCGTTGGAGGTAGAACTCGTTCCACACTTGGTATTTCGGGAAGAGGAAGAAGCCGTTTTTCTTCGTCACGGGACGGATGTCGTAAAGGAAGAACTTCTTCGCCCTTTGCCAAATGCTCATGTCCACGTCGACAGTGTCGTTCGCGACAAGGTATTTGTCCTCGACGAGGCCTTCGCCCAGATAGGCCACGCGTTGCGGGAAATGGATATGCAGGTCCTCGAGGGCGTATTGCTCTTCACGTCCTTCGAGGGTGTAGGCAAACTCGAAACGGCTTTCCTTTCCGTTCTCTTGTATCGTCGGGGTTTTCTTCGCTTTCTTGACGGCGATGATGACGGCGGTGTCGCCTTCGGCAAGCACGGTGCGCTGTCCGATGGCGGTCTCCATGAGCGGGCCATAGCCTCGCGTGCCGTCGGGAAGCTCGATCAGGTAGCTCTGGTTGGTCCAATACACACGGGGCGAGTTGCCTTTGTTGAGTTTCTGCTTGTAGACGCCCAGGACCTTCACCGTGGTGCCTACCTTAAGCGTCTGTGTCTCGTCCGAGCCGAGGAGGTGGATCTCCTGGTCGGGGAGGGCAACGGTCACCTTTTGCGCCAGCTCCATGGCCTCTTCCTCGCTGATGGGCGCATACGACATCTGGTCCATGCGTCTGACAAGGACGACGGCCGCCACGCCGATGAGGAAGAGCAGGGTCTTGAAGATGAAAGGCGGTGCCGATCTCTTGATGCGTCTCGGCGTGGGCAACTTGGGAGCGCCGCTCTTCTCAAGCAGAGCTTGGAGCGCATCTTCTGCAATATCTTCGGGAGTGCGCTCTTTGCTTCTTCTGGCTTCCACTCCTCTTTTGACATTCGCAACGAGTTTCCGTATTTCCTCATTGCCATCTTCTTCAGCGCGATCCAACCATTTGAGACCTTCGTCTATGTCTTGCTCAACGCCGTCTCCGTTTACATAGCAACGCCCAACATAGTACTGACTTGCGGGATAATTGTCGTCGGTGGTGGCGCATTTGTAGAACAGTTCAAAGGCATGTTTTACGTCTTTCGTTACACCCAGGCCGTCGTGGTACATAATGCCTAGTAGAATAGCGGCGGGGACATAGTCTGCAGCGGCAGACTTTTCGAACCAAGAGAAGGCCTCTTCGTATCGATCGGCAACATATAGTTCGTAGCCCTTTTCGAACCATCCTTCTGGGGAGGATTCTCCATCATTGCTGTTTTTCTTTGCTCCTGCAAGCAAATCAGATAGTTTTTGTGATTCCATAGTGTATTATTCTGTAATTATTTGACTCCAAAATATTCGGCTGCCACGGTGTGACAGCCCTATAATCCTAAACTCTAAACTAATCAAACCTCACCTTAGGGTTCATGATCTGCGGCGACCGCCACTCGATGCCGCGTTTGGCCAAAGCCGCCTGTTTCGCCGACCAGTAGCGGAAGCAGAAGCCCATGTGGCGCTCCTCGTCCTTGAACAGCTCGTCCAGCTCTTTCTCGACGTCATAGATGTTTGCTTCCCAGGCTTCGCTGAGTTGGACAGGGTCGTATCTCAGGTGCCTGATGTCCTCGATCCGCTTCATTTTCTCGTTGTCGTCGAATTTGGGACTTGTCATCACCAGCAGGCGGTAGGTCTCGTTGTCGTATTTGTAGGTGCTTCCCATGAGGACATGCCAGAAGTCCATGAACGAGAGCATCAGTCGCGGCGTGTCGATCTCCGACAGGAGCTTCTCGTCGATGACCAATTCACAGAATTGTTTGAAGGTTTCCTCGTCTTGAAGCGGTGCCACGTCTTTCATCAGGTGCAAGGCCTCGCGACCCAAGGGGATGTTTTTCCAGTAGTCGCCTTTCCCTTCGTTTTCGACCATCTGGTTGTAGAGGCTCTGGAACCGGTCGAATTGGCTTTCCTCGGTTCGTTCCTCAGTCCCGAAATAGAAGATGAAGCGCTTCGATTCCGAGATGTAGGCGTTGGGGATGCCATAGCTGAGCGTACCTAACACCTGCCAATGGCGGTTGAGCTTGAACCGTTGGCCTTTCATGCTGAAGGAGAAGGTGTCGTCGGTGAGTTCCATGTCGGAGAGCTGCCACACGATGTGTACGCAGTCGTTGGCGTCGGCGGGATTGGGTTGTCCCCACGACTCGCTGACGGTCAAAGTCGCGTCTTTCGTCAAGGCTGAGAGCGGGAAGGACTTTTTTGAGCAGTTGTAGTTGTGGCAGCCCATGTCGTTGGTCTCCATGATGCTGACGGCGTAGAGTTTTTGTTCCATGGTCTTGAAAGAGATGGTATTATTGTGCAAAACTACAAAAGAAAGTTCAATCTTGCAAGTCGTTGGCGGAATGAGGTAAAATTAGTATCTTTGCACCAAATTATTCAGTGATGCAATCCACCATTCCATTAGCGGAACGCCTGCGCCCGACCACTTTGGACGACTACATCGGCCAGAAGCACATCATCGGCGAACATGCCGTGTTGCGCCGTGCCATCGAGACGGGACGTGTGCCTTCCATGATCTTCTGGGGACCGCCCGGCGTGGGCAAGACCACCCTGGCCTTCATCATCTCCAAGCAGGTCAAGCGCCAGTTCTTCCAACTCAGCGCCGTCAGCAGCGGCGTGAAGGAGGTGCGTGAGGTCATCGACCGCGCGCGCATGGCCCCCGAGGCACCTATATTATTTATAGACGAGATCCACCGTTTCAGCAAGTCGCAGCAGGACTCGTTGCTGGGTGCTGTGGAAAGAGGCCTTGTCACCCTCATTGGCGCGACCACCGAGAACCCGAGTTTCGAGGTCATCTCGCCCTTGCTGTCGCGTTGCCAGGTGTATGTGCTCAAGTCGTTGGAGAAGGAAGACCTCGAAATCCTTTTGGACAAGGCCGTGAAGGCTTTGGAATACGACTTCGGCAAGAAAATCACCGTCAAAGAGCCCGAGGCGCTGATGAAGATCAGCGGGGGAGATGGACGCAAACTGTTGAATGCCATCGAGTTGGTTGTTACCTCGCTAAACGACATCGACGAGACCGCCGAGGAACTCGTCATCACCAACGACTTCACCACCGACTGCATCCAGAGCAACCTCGTGAAATACGACAAGCAGGGCGAGATGCACTACGATGTCATCTCGGCCTTCATCAAGTCGATGCGAGGCAGCGACCCCAACGCGGCCTTGTACTACCTCGCCCGCATGATTGAAGCAGGGGAGGACCCCCTTTTCATCGCCCGAAGGATGCTGATCCTCTCGTCGGAGGACATCGGCAACGCCAACCCCAACGCCTTGTTGCTGGCCAACGCCTGCTTCGACGCCGTCAACAAGATCGGATGGCCCGAAAGCCGCATCATCTTGGCGCAGACGGTTGCCTATCTGGCCTCGTCGCCTAAGAGCAACGCCGCCGTGGCCGCCATCGACGCGGCACAGGCCCTGGTGCGACAAACCGGAGATTTGTCGGTGCCGTTGCATCTCCGCAACGCCCCGACCAAGCTGATGAAAGACCTCGGCTACCACGACGGCTACAAGTATGCCCACGCCTATGAAGGCAACTTCGTGGAACAGGAATTCATGCCGGCCGAGATTTCTGGCACGGTTTTGTATGAGCCTCAAGACAACCCCCGCGAGCGCGAACTGCGCAAGAACCTGCGCGAGAAATGGAAAGAGAAATACGGGTATTAGTTTAGAGTTTAGAGTTTAGAGTTAGCCCCGTAGGGGCGATAGACTTTAAGCAGGCGGTGAAGCGCAGCGTAACCCCTGCGTAAAAGGATATAGATGATAGAGTGTCAGCAGGCGGTGAAGCGCAGCGTAACCCCTGCGTAAAAGGATATAGATGATAGAGTGTCAGCAGGCGGTGAAGCGCAGCGTAACCCCTGCGTAAAAGGATATAGATGATAGAGTGTCAGCAGGCGGTGAAGCGCAGCGTAACCCCTGCGTAAAACGAAATGAGATGACCGAAGAAACCCAAGAAAAAGGCCTCAGCCTGTGGAACAAGGTGCTGGAGACCAGCGTGAAGCTGCCCTTCGTGAATGTGAACCGCGAGGAGTTCCTCACCAAGGAACTGTCCAAGTTCTGCACCCCGATGGAGGTGATCACCGCCTTGGACGACACCCCACTCAAGGTGCTGAGCAAGAAGGAGATCGACAAGCTGGCCAACCAATGCATCAAGTACCACCTGACGATGGTGTGTGGCACCTCGGCCCTGATGGGCCTGCCGGGCGGCTGGTGGATGGCGGGCACCATCCCTGCCGACATCACCCAGTTCTACGGCCACATCCTCTCGCTGATGCAGAAGCTCATCTATCTCTACGGCTGGCCCTCGCTGACCGATGTCAACAACCAACTCGACGACGAGTCGCTCAACATCATGACCCTCTTCGTAGGCGCCATGATGGGCAACAAACTGGCCGTGGAGGCCTTAACCAAGGTGGTCGGACAGGTCTCAAAGAATGCGGGAATAAAACTATCGGAGACGATCATGGCGCAATACGCCATCAAGATCGCCCAATGGATAGGAATCAATATGACCAAGGAAGGATTCGCCAAGGGCGTAGGAAAGGTCATTCCTCTTGTGGGTGCACCCATATCGGCCACCATCACCTATTACACCTTCCGTCCCATGGCGCGGAGGCTGAAGAACCACCTCGACGACCTCTATGACATGAGGCATTAGTGTTTGAACTCGGCCTCGAAGATGTCGTGCAGCTTGATGTCGGGGGTTTGCAGGATGGCTTTGTAGTTCAGCTTCTTCTCCGTCATGAGCCAGTAGGTGTATTCGTCGACGAAGGTCTTGATTTCCGACTGGTTCATCTTGATATAGATGAGGTTGAGCTTTGCTTTGGCCTCAGTCTCGTTGAGGCCGTCGTTGGCCATGATCATGCCCGTGAGTTTGTCCATTGATTTTTCCATAGTAGGTCTTTTTTTCTTTTTTAGAGCGCAAATTTAGAAAGAAAAACCGTTTTTGTCAAGGGTTTTGTTGAAAAATTGCCTTTTGAGGACAAAATAGCAATGGGTTACGGAAAAAAAAGTATTTTTGCCGCGGTTCTTTTTTAAAGGACAAGTGGCCAACTCGTTGGCTGCAAGTAAAAGGTTTCATAAATTTTGGTTTTTGGTTCTTGAAAATCCTGGCTTTTCGCCGGGATTTTCTTGTTGTAGGGGAGAAAAAGCTTATTTTTGCGGCAAGAAAACCATGAAATAATCATAACACTATGAGAAAACTGTCATTATTTGTCGCCATCGCCGCTGTCTTGCTTTCGATGCAGTGCGCCATGGCTGCTCCGTTGAGGAACGTCGAGGTCCAACTGACCCAACCCGATGGCGTGGTCGTCCATTGCTTTGCCTCGGGCGATGAGTTCTACAACTATCTGCACGACGCCAACGGCTTCACCATCGTAAAAGGCGAGGGAGGCTACTATTGCTATGCCATGTATGACGCCTCGGGCCGTGTCGTGGCTTCGCCCTATGTCGTCAACAGCGTCGATCCCGCCACGGTCGGGCTGCAGCCCCGTGTGCTGATTTCGGAGCAGGAATATCGCGAACGCCGTCAAGCCCGCGAGCAGTATAACAGGCCGCCCCAGAGGCCGCGTTCGCGCGAGCTCAACCACGGGCGTTACAACAACTTGGTGGTCTTCATCCGCTTCGCCGGCGACACCTATCACGACACCCCAGCCTCTGCCGTCGACTCGATGTTCAACGCCAGCAACTATGAATCGATCTCGCTGCATAACTTCTATCATCACGCTTCATACAACCAACTCGACCTGCGCTCGTATCTCTATCCCATTCCCGACGGCGAGACCATCCTCTCTTACGAGGACATCCATCCCAAGGAGTATTACATGCCCTTCGACCCGGTGACGAACCCCATCGGCTATCACGACGGTGAGACCGCCGACCGTGAGTTCTCCATGCTTGAGCGCGCCATCTATTATGTGGCCGACCAAGTGTCGGACACCTTGGATCTCGACTACAACGGCGACGGGATGGTCGACAATGTGGTGTTCGTCATCAAAGGCACGCCTGGCGAATGGGCCTCGCTGCTTTGGCCGCACCGCTGGTGCATCTACGACCGTTATGTGATGCTGAGGGACCTCCGCGTCTATGACTTCAACCTGCAACTTGAGCAGGGCGGCTATTTCAATGTCAGCACCCTGTGCCACGAGATGTGCCATTCCTTGGGCGCACCCGACCTCTATCACTACAACGGCGGCATCGACCCTGTCGGCTCGTGGGATCTGATGTGTGGCACCGCCGAACCGCCACAACACCAAGGCAGCTATGTCAAATACAAATACGGCAACTGGATTGACGAAATCCCCGTCATCGATGCCTACGGCACATACGAGTTGGAGGCTGTCTCATGGGAAGGCAACCGTCGTAATGCCTACAGGATCCAACTCACTGCCGACCAGTCCCTCCTTTTGGAATACCGCAACGACCAAGACATCTTCGACTCGCACGTACCAGACGGAGGCTTGCTGATCTACCGCATCGACACACGCTACGACGGCAATGCCGGATGGAACGGCACCGATGTCTTCGACGAGGTCTACCTCTTCCGTCCCGACGGCGATGTGAACAACGCGGGCAACCTGAACCAAGCCAATTTCTGCGCCGAGCGCAACAGGACGGAGTTCAACCAATACACCAATCCTCACATCTTCCTGACCAATGGACAGCCCATCGACTGGCAAGGTGCCATCTACGATATCAGCGTGAGGGGCGACCGCATGAGCTTCACCTATGGCCACTTGAACCACCTCCCGGCTCCGACGCATTTCACTGCCAATGTCAACAGCCTGTCGCATCAGGTGGAGCTGTCGTGGGATGCCATGCCTGACGTTGAAGGCTATAACGTCTACCGCGACGGATTGGAGGTGGCCACTGACCTGACGGGCACCACTCTCGAGCTTCCTTACACCGATGCCGACCATGGCTATCACACCTATTACGTGGCATCCAAGCAGGGCGAGACACTGTCGGACTATGCAGAGCAGTGGGTCATCTTGGGCCACTATGAGACCATCCACGTCACCATCACCTCCGAATCGCCTTTTGGCACCAAAGGCGGCGAACTTGAAGTGCTCTACAACCTTACGGAGATGAAGACGCAATACCTCACCATCTACGAGGGCACGCAGGCCGAAGCCGACTTGTATGTCCCTGCCAACACCGAGGTGGGCTTTTTCTGGAACGCAGGCTTCGACCCCGACAGCCAAGGCATCCATGTGACGGCCACACGGTTGAGTGATAGTGGACAAGTTACCATCTTCGACACCGATGCCCCGTCGGGCTGTCTGGCGCTCTACACCGTGGCCGACGAAGGCTTGGGCTTGATGGCTCCGCAAAACCTCACCGCCGTCTCCGAAGGTCCGAGTGTCCGCTTGTCGTGGACGGTCCCGACCGAGAACAACCGCTTCACCGTGTACCGTGGCAGTAGGATGCTTCAGTCGGAAGTCGTGGGCTACAGCTATCTCGACGACAATATCATGCGTTCGGGCACCTACAGCTATCATGTGGAAAACAACAGCGGTGAACTCTCCACCTGGCATCCCGAGGACGTGGTCTATGCCACCGCGATGAACTATTATTGCGAGCCCCCACAAAACCTTGCGGGCACCTACGACGGCAACGGCCATGTGGCCCTCACCTGGGAGGCACCACAGTTCCTCGGCAACGGTATGATGGCGTACGACAACAACCAGTTCACCGAGCAGTTGGGATCAAACAGCCACAAGTGGGGCATCAAGATTGAGCCTACGAACTTGGCCTATTTTGAAGGCCATCCGCTCACCCATATCGAGATGTTCGACTGCGCAGTGGGCCACTACACCTATTCCATCTATAACGGTGAACTCGTCAACAACAACACCTTGATCTACACACAGCAGCACGATATGGAAGGCACCTACGAGTGGGTGCGTTTCGCCTTGGACGAAGCTGTCAGCTACAACGCCACGCTGCCGCTTTGGATCTGTGTTGCGACTTCGGGTTCCACGCAGCCTCCCATCCCATGCTGCGAATATGTCGGCGAGCCGAACAGCTGCCTGATCAAGTCGGGCACCTTCTGGAAACCGGTCACCTCGTTCGGGCAGAACCTCTCGTGGCTGTTGCGTGCCTACACCACGCCGGCCGAGGGCCGCAGCTTCTCCTACAACCTCTATTGGGGTCCCGAAGAGGGAGGCGAGGAGCAGATGGTGTTGGGCTATGACGGCCTCACCGTGACGGAAGCCAGCTACAACACCACGGAGAACATGCGATACAACGTCACCGCCATCTGGGACGGCCGCGAGACCGAGTTCTCCAACACCGTATTCCTCGGCCCCAGTGTGGGAGTGGATGAGGCTGGTTGGCAAGCGTATACTTTGTTCCCGAACCCCGTCAAGGCTCAGCTGACCCTCCAAGGCATCGAGATGCAACATGTCAGTATCTACTCTGTCGCAGGCCAGTTGGTCTATGACCTCGACGTGCGTGGCGACCAGGTCGTGATCGACATGGAGTCGCTTCCCGCAGGCCTGTATCTCGTGAAGGTTTTCACGGGACAAGGCACCCAAGTGGCGAAGGTGATGAAGCAGTGAGAAGGGTAGGGGGATAAACGAAAAAAAGACTTTTCCGAGAGGGAAAGTCTTTTTTTTTGTAGCCCATAGCGGAATCGAACCGCTGTTTTAAGTGTGAGAAACTTACGACCTAACCGCTAGTCGAATGGGCCAAAAAAAGGTTCTTTTTGCGGAACCTTTGTGAACTAGGCGGGAGTCGAACCCACAACCGCCTGATCCGTAGTCAGGGACTCTATCCAATTGAGCTACTAGTCCAGTCGTTATTGACGCTGCAAAATTACAGCTTTTTTCTTTTACGCAAGCAAAAAATCAGGAAAAATTTTGGTGTTTTTCGCAATCGCTTGATAATCAAACCGATATTTTTGGACTGAAGCATCGTGTCTCCGCTTTATTTTGTGTAGACAATCGCTTTTTTTGTTATCTTTGCGCCATCGTTAACCAATTCTTTTGCATCATGAGATTACTACTGATCAGCAATTCGACCAATTTCGGCGAGAACTACCTCGCCTGGGCCTCGGCTCAAATCGAGCTGTTCTGCCTGCAGAACCATATTAATAAGGATAGCCGCATCATCTTCGTGCCTTTCGCTGGCGTCAACATCGCCGGCAAGGTGTACCCCGAGAGCTACGATGCCTACGAGACCAGGGTGAAGACCGTCTTCAGCGAGAAGTTCGGCCTCGACAACTTCACCTCCGTCCATCACTTCGACGACAAGGTGAAGGCCGTCAAGGAAGCCGACTGCATCGTGGTGGGCGGCGGCAACACCTTCCACCTCGTGGCCGAGATGCACCGCTATGGCCTGATGGATGCCATCCGCGAGCGCGCCCTCGCCGGTGTGCCTTACATGGGCTGGAGCGCCGGCTCCAACGTGGCCTGCCCGACGCTGTGCACCACCAACGACATGCCCATCGCGCAGCCCGCCTCGTTCAAGTGCCTCGACCTCGTGCCTTTCCAAATCAACCCGCACTACCTCGACCCGCACCCCGAGATCGACAAGATGATCAAGCACGGCGGTGAGACGCGCCAGGACCGCATCAACGAGTATCTGGCCGTCAACCAGGATATGACCGTAGTCGGCCTGCGCGAGGCCACGGCACTCTGGGTGACCGACGGCAAGATGTTGCTGAAGGGTGGCAAGAAGATGATCGTCATGCGCTATGGCAAGGAGTCGGTGGAGATTGACCCGAACTCCGATGTGACGTTCCTGTTGGGAGGCCAATATGCTTGATGAGATTCCCTTCGGGAATGGAGTCTATTTCATAATGATACAGCGGCGGTGGGACATGTTATAAGTTGGTACATGGCTCATGCCGCCGCAGGAAACATAGACAACGATTTCCATTCCCGAAGGGAATCTAAATTATTGTACTATTCAAACGCCTTGCGGTCTTCGTAGACCACGAGGCGACGCTCAAGGTGGATGGTCTTCCGTCCACCTTTTTCGCCTTGTATGAGGTAGCGCGAGGCTTCGTTGCCGAGGATGTCGGTGAAGGCCCTCTTGATGCGCGAGATGGTGGCGTTCAGGGTGTTGCCCACAAAATCGGTGAGGTTGTCGACGGCCCGCAGCAGCAGCACCTCGTCGCCGTAGGTCGAGATCTGGCGATAGATCCTGTAAAGCTCCGTGCGGTAGTCGCTGAGGCTGCTCAACGGGATGCCTTCCTCGTGGAAGAGGAAGAGGATGTAGAGGGCCTTGCCGATGGCAGGCATCTTCACCTCGGTGTTGTTGCGGTCGGTGAGGAAGAGGTCGCCGCGACGGGTGATGTAGAGACGGCTGGCCTCCTGCGTGCCGTTCGATTTCAACATGGTGTCGATCAGCATCTTATGGAATCCCGTATAGCTCAGCGCGTCTTTCTCCTCGGTCTTGTCTTCGCGCGTCAGCAGATGCAACATGCGCTGGTCTTTCTCGTTTGGCGCATCCGGCTTGAGCCCCAGGATGCTTCCGCTGAGTTCATAGACCCGCTTCAAGGTCTCGTATGGGTCGCCGTCGATTTCGATGATGAGGAAGTTCTCGTAGCCGCCCGAACGCAGGTTGCCCATCTTAAAGAAGAAGGAGGGCCTGCTGATTTTCAATCCGTTGGTGTTCAAGTAGTTGATGAACAACTCCTTGGAGAGGAAGGCGCTGTCGATGCTGCCTAATTTCTGCTCGATGAGGTCGAGCTGATCGTCGTTGAGGGTAGGCTCGAGGTAGTTGAGTGCCTGATGGAAGGTCTGGCGTTTGTTTTCCAACTCCTGCATCACCTTGGGCAGGTAGAAGAACTCCAGATGGTTGGCTTCGAGCAAGGCGCAGATGTCGTCGTAGTCGCGGGTGATGCCTTCGTTGACGGCCAGGTCGAACTCGGTCTCAACGTAGAGCACGGCGTTGTCGGTGTCGAAACGAAGGTTGGGGATGGAGACGAACTGCGTCGCGATGCCCTGTGTCTCAGGCGCTTCTATGGCGATCGACAAGGCCACGGCGGTGATGAACAGCTTCTCGGCCGGGTCGGCGGTGCCGTCGGAGAGCGACAGCTGCTGGATGATGTGGAGCACGGCGAATTTCTCGGCGTTGCCAAGGCTTTTCAGCGTGTTGACGGCATCGGCGAGGGTGAGCAGGGTGGCTTTCTTGCGCGTGGCGGAAGTGATGCCTATCACCTGGTAGACCTGATGCAGGAAATCGATCTCGCCCTGGTTGACGATGCCGTCGCATTGCACCAGCTCTGCAAGGATCTTGGCCAAAGCCGTTTTATGGTTCTCCTTGAATTTCATGCACTTGCCGATTTTGATTTTGGGTTGCAACCTTGCAACCTCATTTTGTTTTCACCGCGGATTGTATTTTTGCCCCAATTTTGCAATGCAAAGATAGTAAAAATTGAATCATGGCAAGAAAATATAGGAACGGTTTGACTCAATCGCAAGTTGAGGCGAGCCGCCGCAAATATGGTGACAATGTTTTGACTCCGCCTGAAAAGGACCCGCTTTGGAAACAGTTTTTGGAGAAATTCAGCGACCCTATCATCCGCATCCTGCTGATCGCCCTGCTGCTGTCGGTAGCGGTGTCTTTGTACCAGCTGTTCACGGGTGCTGCGGGCATGGGCGTGCTGCTCGAGCCTCTGGGCATCTTCGTCGCGGTGATGCTCGCCACGACTGTGGGCTTCGCTTTCGAGGTGAGCGCCAACAAGAAATTCGACATCCTGAACCAGACCGAGGACGAGCAGATGGTGACGGTGTATCGCGATGGCTTGGTCAGACGCATCGAGAGGAAAGACGTGGTGGTAGGCGATACCGTGGTCATCGAGACGGGCGACGAGATCCCTGCCGACGGTACGCTGAGGGAGGCCATATCGCTGCGGGTGAACGAGTCGGACCTGACGGGTGAGCCCTCGTGCAGCAAGACGACGGACAAGGCCCAATTCAAGCCCGATGCCACCTATCCGTCCAACTATGTCTGTCGTGGCAGCTCGGTGATGGAAGGCCATGGCATTTTCGTCGTCGAGAAGGTGGGCGATGCTACGGAATGGGGCAAGGTGTACCACGGTGCACAGATCGACAATAAGGTGAAGACGCCCCTCAACGAGCAGCTCGACCGTTTGGGCAACGGCATCACCATCGCCAGCTATGTCATCGCCGGCCTGATAGTGGGCCTGCGTATGTTGGTGTATTTCGTCTTCGGCGAAGGCCTGCCTTTCCAGTGGATGGATTTTGTGCGTTATCTGCTCAACACCCTGATGATTGCCGTCACCTTGATTGTGGTCGCCGTGCCTGAGGGCCTGCCGATGAGCGTGACGCTGAGCCTGGCCTTGAGCATGAAACGGATGCTGGAGACCAACAACCTGGTGCGAAAGATGCATGCCTGCGAGACGATGGGCGCCGCCACGGTGATCTGCTCCGACAAGACGGGCACGCTCACCAAAAACCGCATGAGCCTGGGCAGCAGCCGCATCTTTGGCTTGGAAGACGAGTGTCTCGACGACTCGGAGGCGGCCCGCCTGATGGTGGAGAATGTCTCGCTCAACTCTACGGCTTTCTTGGATTACAGCGACCAGAAGAAGGTGAAGGTGGTGGGCAATCCCACCGAGGGTGCGCTCCTGCTCTGGCTCTTCGACAACAATGTCGACTTTGTCAGGATCCGTGACAATGCGACGATCGTCAAGCAGCTGCCTTTCACCACGAAATACAAATACATGGCCACGGTGGTGAAAGGGACACGGCCAGGCGAGTATGTGCTGTACGTGAAAGGCGCTCCCGAGATCCTGATGAAGCGTTGTGCCACGGTCAAGATGCGCAACGAAGAGGCTGGCATTGAGTGGGCAAGGGCCGAGGTGGAGAGCAAGCTGGCCGAGTACCAAAACCAAGCCATGCGCACCTTGGGCTTCGCCTACAAGTATATTAAGGAAGCCGATGTGGAGCGTGTGTTCGCAGAGGGCAAGCTGCAAGTCGAGGACCTCTGTTTCCTCGGCATCGTGGGCATCATCGACCCGGTGCGCGACGACGTGGCCGACTCCATCCAGGACTGCCTCAACGCGGGCATCGACATCAAGATCGTGACGGGCGACACGCCGGGTACGGCGCGCGAGATCGGCCGGCAGGTGGGCCTGTGGACCAGCGACGACGATGCAGAGCGGCAGATGATCACGGGCAAGCAGTTCAACCTGATGACCGACGACGAGCTGCGTGAGCGCATCGGCGACTTGAAGATCATGTCGCGGGCGCGTCCCTCCGACAAGGAACGCCTCGTGCGCCTGCTGCAGGAGCGGGGAGAGGTGGTGGCCGTCACCGGCGACGGCACCAACGACGCACCAGCCCTCAACCGCGCCCAGATCGGCCTCTCGATGGGCGACGGCACCTCGGTGGCCAAGGAGGCCAGCGACATCACCATCCTCGACAACTCGTTCAAGAGCATCGCCCGCGCCGTGATGTGGGGCCGCTCGCTTTACATCAACATACAGCGTTTCATCCTGTTCCAGATGACCATCAACGTGGCGGCATGCCTCATCGTGCTGATCGGCGCGATGATGGGCACCACCTCGCCGCTCACCGTGACGCAGATGCTTTGGATCAACCTGATCATGGACACCTTCGCGGCCATGGCCTTGGCCTCGTTGCCGCCCGACCATAGCGTGCTCAACGACAGGCCACGTTCGCGCGATGCCTTCATCATCTCGAAGGAGATGGGACGGCGCATCCTCGGGGTGGGGCTGTTCTTCGTCGTGGTGCTGTTTGGCTTCATCCAGTATTTCGGACACTGCGAGGTGGCTTCCGTGGCGGAGTTCTCGCTCCATGACTATCTCCACAACTTCTTCAAGTTCAAGCATGTGAGCCACGGCATCGACGCCAAGGAGATCTCGATGTTCTTCACCATCTTCGTCTTCATGCAGTTCTGGAACATCTTCAACGCCAAGGCCTACCATACGGGGCAGTCGGCGCTGAAGGGCTTCCTCAACAAGGACGTCTGGCGCGGCTTCGGTGTCACCTTATTAATAATTGTCTTGGGCCAAGTGCTCATCGTCACCTTCGGCGGCGAGATGTTCAATGTGGTGCCGCTGACCTTGGGCGACTGGGTGCGCATCGTTGTGGGCACCTCGGTGATACTTTGGATAGGGGAGCTGGAGAGGATGGTGAAAAAGATGAAAACCTTCAAAATCAGGTGAAAATCTTGGTTTTGTGAAAGAAAAGTTCGTATCTTTGCCGCTCCAAATCAAAAAGGAATCAAAGATGAACAAACACTTGATTATTATTGCTTTAGCATTTGTCATGGGCCTGTTTTTGGCTTCATGCACCCAACCGAAGTTGGAAGGTACCTGGGTTGAACCCGCCGCCGAAGGCAGCCTCCTCGGCGAAGTGGGCTTCACCATGCTCGAAAATGGCGAAATGGTGTCGATCAACACGGGCTTTAGAGAGTACAAGTCGTGGGAGAAACTCGGCAAGAAGCTGGTTATCAGAGGTATGATCAATGGCTCCGACCCGCATGAGTTCGCCGACACCTTGGATATCATCACCCTCGATGAGCAACAACTCACCCTCGGACAGGATGGTTATTCTGTGACTTATCAGAGGAAATGATGTGAAGACGGCCGTGATGAGATTGCGGGTCAAGCCCGCAATGACGGCCGGTAGTAATATAAATGGAAGTGTTAAATAATTGCATATGAAGAAATTAGCAGTCATCGCCTTTGGCGGAAACGCCCTGTTGAGAGGCGGTCAGAAAGGGACTTACAAGGAACAGATGGAGAACGTCACCGAGACGTGCCATTCGCTGCTTCCTTTCCTGAAAAACGATTACAACCTGGTCATCGGCCACGGCAACGGCCCCCAAGTGGGCAATGTCATGCTGCAGCATGAGGCCGGTCACCATCAGTTTGGCGTGCCGGGCATGCCCATCGACTTCTGCGTGGCAGAGACCCAAGGCCTTATCGGTTTCATGATCGAGATGGGTCTGGGCAAGACCTTCGCCAAGGAAGGCCTGAAGCGTAATGTGGTCACCCTGGTGACCCAGGTGGTGGTCGACAAGAACGACCCGATGTTCCAGAACCCCACCAAGCCCGTCGGTCCTTACTACAGCAAGGAAGAGGCCGAGAAGTACGCCCAAGAGACGGGTGCCGTCTACAAGGAAGACCCCAAGGGTCGCGGCTGGCGCAAGGTGGTGGCCTCGCCGAAACCCGTTGCCATCCAGAATGTTGACCTCGTGAAGCAACTCGCCGAGCAGGGCAACATCGTCATCACCGTGGGCGGTGGCGGCATCCCCGTCATCGAGAAGGCCGACGGTAGCCTGGGCGGCGTCGAGGCGGTCATCGACAAGGACCTGGCCTCCGCCATGACGGCCATCAACATCGGCGCCGATGAGTTCTACATCCTCACCGACGTGCCGAAGGTCTACATCAACTTCCGCAAGGACAACGAGCAGGCACTCGACACCATCACGGTGGCCGAGGCCAAGAAACACCTGGCAGACGGTCAGTTCACCGAGGGCAGCATGGCTCCCAAGGTGCGTGCCGCCATCCTGTTCGTGGAAGCCACGGGCCACGAGGCCATCATCACCGAGGCCACGCGCTTGGGCGACCCGACCTGCGGGACGCGCATCGTGGCTTAATCGGAATAGGCCACGCTCAAGGCGTAAGATTTTTCCCTATTGACGTGTGTCTCAAGACGGTAGCCATTGCCGTCGAGCACATGAGACAAGTCCGTGCTGATGCCTGTTCCACGCAGCTTCAGCACGGCTTCTTTTTTGGTCCAATACTGCGTGAAGGCCTCCACCGAGTCGCTCGAGGCCTTGATCCACTCGGCCTCGGCAGGGTTCATCGTGTGGTCGATAAGGGCGGTGTTGCCCCGCCTGAAGCTCTCGATGTCGATGCCGACAGGGGAGAGGTCGACCACCACGGCGATGCCGTTCTTGCAATGGCTGAGGTTGAAATGCACCTCGGGATGGTGCAGCAGATAGGGCTTGCCGTGCTCGTTGTATTCCATTTTCAAGTCTTTGACACCAAGCGTGTTGAGTAGCTCTTGCAGCATCAGCCATGACTTGAGGCAGGCGAACTGCCCGAACAGGTGCTTGTAGCGCAAAGCCTCGTTGCGCCGTTGCTCGTCCACCAGCGGCAGCATGCGTTGCACCTCCAGCTCGGTGACTTGGGCCATATCGTCGAAAACGGATACCATGCTCGTGTTTTTCAGATGCAAAAATAAGCATTCCGACAGAAAAGTGCGGAATTTTTTTTCGTTGAGAAAATCTCCTTTTTTGTTCAAAAAAATACCTTTAGGTTGGAGAAAAGTTTGTTTTGAAGGATATTAATCGTATTTTCGCCCGATTTTTCGTGTATTATGGATAAGAATACCAACAAAGGGAAGACCGTTCAGGCTTATCCCGACATACCGTCCCGCACTTTCGACCTCCTGCCGAGGTTTGTGGAGAAATACGGCAAGAAGAAAGTGATGTTCGCCTGCAAGGTGGACGGGGCGTGGAAGAAATATATCAGCCGCGACTTCGTGAAGATGACCGACACCATCAGCCAAGGCCTGATAGGCCTGGGTGTGGGCAAGGGCGACCGCGTGGCCGTGGTGTCCAACAACTGTCCGCAATGGAACATGGTGGACTTTGCCGTGCAGCAGATCGGCGCCATCTTGGTGCCCATCTATCCCACGGTGCGCCAAAGCGACTTCGAGCATATCCTCAACCACGCCGAGCCTAAGGTTGTCTTCGTGGAAGGTTCGCTGTTGCACAAGAAGCTCAAGGGCATCCTCGATGCCATGCCGGTGCGCCCCAAGGAGTTTGTCTTCAACCCTGTGGAAGGCATGATGACCCTCCGCGGGCTGATGGTCTCCGTCAAGGTGGACAAGAAAAGCCTCGCTACCTTACAGTCGCGCAAGGACTCGGTCTCTACCCATGACGTTGCCACCATCATCTACACCTCAGGTACCCTCGGCACCCCGAAGGGCGTGATGCTGACACACTTCAACCTGATGAGCTGCGTGGCCTACTATGGTCCCCATTATCCGGTGCCGTCATCGCACAAGGTGGTGAGTTTCCTGCCCTTGTCGCATATCTACGAGCGTTCGGTGCTCTTCACCCACCTTTATCTCGGCAACTCGACCTACTATGTGGAGAACTTCGGCACCATCATGCGCGACATCGCTGACGTGAAGCCCGAGCATTTCACCACGGTGCCCCGTGTCATCGAGAAGGTGTACAACGGCATCATCCGCAAGGGCGACAAGTTGAAAGGCATGAAGAAACGCATCTTCCACTGGGCTTTCCAGCTGGCCGAGCGTTACGACGAGACGGAAAGGAAGATCAACCGTGCCTATCGTCTCAAGTTGTATTTTGCCAACAGGTTGGTCTTCAAGGATGTGAGGAAGGCCTTCGGAGGTCGTCTGGAGTTCATTATCTCGGGTGGCGCCAGCCTGCAGCCGCGTTTGGTGCGTCTGTTTGCCGCCATGAACATCCCCATCATCGAGGGCTATGGCCTGACGGAGACTTCGCCTGTGATCTGCACCAACAGCTTGGCTTTGGGCATCGTGAAGGCTGGAACGGTGGGCGTGCCTTGCGAGAGCGTGCAGTTCAAGATCGACCCGGAGACGGGCGAGATCCTCGTGAAAGGCTCGGCCGTGATGAAGGGCTACTACAAGGACGAGGAGCAGACCAAGATCGCCATCGATGAGCTGGGCTACTTCCATACGGGCGACATCGGCGAGTTCGACGAGGACGGCCTGCTGAAGATCACGGGCCGCATGAAGGAAATCTTCAAGGACTCGATGGGCAAGTACATCTCGCCTGCACTGATTGAGAACCGTTTCACCGAGTCGCCGTTCATCAGCATGATGATGGTGGTGGGCGAGAACCAGAAGTTTGCCGCCGCCCTGATCGTGCCTAACTTCGAGAACCTCAAGACCTGGTGCGAGGAAAACCACATCGCTTATACCACGAATGCGGAAATGATTGGCCAAAAGGCTGTTATTGACCGTTACCGCAAGGAAGTTGACAAGTACAACAAGTTCTTCGGCGACTTCGAACAGGTGAAGCGCTTCGAGTTGGTCGAACGTGAGTGGACCATCGACGAGGGCGAGATTACACCCAGCCTCAAGATCCGCCGTAAGATTATCGCAGAGCATTTCCGTGACTTGATCGCCGGGATGTATGCCGAATAAAATGTGAAGCGGCTTTCAGAAGCCGCTTTTTTTTGTATCTTTGCACCAAACAATTTTTCTATGGAATCTTTACCTGCATTATTTTCCGACCTTGCCCTTATTTTGGTCACGGCAGGCATTACCACGGTGATTTTCAAGTGGTTGAAACAACCTGTTGTGTTGGGCTATATCATCGCTGGCTTTTTGATCGGACCGAATTTCGAATGGTTCCCCGTCATCAACGACCACACCAGTGTGGAGACCTGGAGCGAGATCGGCATGGTGTTCATGCTGTTCGGCATAGGTCTGGAGTTCAGTTTCAAGAAGTTGAAGAAAGTGGGAGGGACGGTAGGCATCACCGCCTTGACCGAGTTGGTGACGATGTGCGTTGTGGGCTTCTCTCTGGGTAGGCTCTTGGGCTGGTCGCAGATGGACAGCATCTTCCTCGGCGCCATGCTCTCCATCTCGTCCACGACGATCATTGCGAAAGCCTTCGACGACATGAAACTGCACCGCGAGAAGTTCAGCGGCAACGTCATCGGTGAACTGGTGGTCGAGGACCTCGAGGCTGTCCTTTTGATGGTCATCCTCTCCACCTTGGCGGTGAGCAAGACCTTCGATGGCATGCAGCTGGTTACCAGTATGTTGAAGCTGGGCTTCTTCCTGCTGATTTGGTTCATTGGCGGCATCTTCATCGTGCCTACTGTGTTGCGATGGGCGCGTAAGTTCATGTCGGAGGAGACGTTGACGGTGTTCTCGGTGGGCTTGTGTTTCATGATGGTCGTGCTGGCCAATCTGGCGGGGTTCTCATCCGCCTTGGGCGCCTTCATCATGGGCTCCATCTTGGCCGAGACCCTCGAGGCTGAGATGATCCACAAACTGACCACGCCTATCAAGAACCTGTTTGGCGCCATTTTCTTTGTCTCGGTGGGTATGTTGGTCGACCCGAAGATCCTGGTGGATTACTGGTGGCAGATTCTGGTGGTGACCTCGGTGCTGCTCATTTTCAAGCCTTTGAGCAACGTTGGCGGCAGGCTGCTGGCGGGCTTGGGCCTGAAGCAGTCCATTCAAGGAGGCTTCTGTTTCTGCCAGATTGGAGAGTTTTCCTTCATCATCGCGTCGTTGGGCCTCAGCTACGGCGTCATTGACGAGTTCTTGTATCCCATCATCGTCTCGGTGTCCATCATCACGACCTTCCTCACGCCATACGCCATCAAGGCGGCAACGCCAACCTACCGTTGGGTGAGCGGCCGTATCTCGGAACAGTGGCTCAACCATCTTGAGAACAGTGACCGAGGCATCAAGGTGAAGAGCGGCAAGAAAGTGAGCATGGCTAGTTTCATCGGCCGTCAGTTCAAGCATATCATCATTTATATCGCCATCGTCATCGCGGTGCTGTTCATCTGCTTCTGGATCGGTTCGGTCATCATGGTCTATGTGCCGGGCTTGTGGGGCAACGCCATCGGTGTGGTGCTGACCCTGGGTTTGGCGTCGCCTTTCCTCTGGGCCATCGGCTTCAGGCACACGCTTGTGGGAACTACACGTAAGTTAATGGAACACAGTAAGTTCAACAAGACTGTGATACTGGCTATCTTTATCTTCCGTTTCATTATCGTGTGGGTTGTCGCCACCTCGGTGTTGCGTCATTTCTTCAACGAGGCCTTCTGGCTGCATCTGGGCATTGGCGCTCCCTATTTCCGCCTGATCAATATAGCAATGGCCTTGGGCTACACCATCATGCTCCGAGTGCTGAGTCCGGCGATGAAGTTCTACAAACGCATAGAGGAACGTTTCATGGACAACCTCAACAAGCGCCAAAAGGTGCAGGTGTTTGAGATCCCCGAGATCTTGCAGGAGAACTGCCATTTGCAGAAGATGACGCTGAGTCCCGACAGCGTGTATTCGGGGCAACTGATCAAGGAGACCGACTTCCGCGACAACTACAACGTCAGTGTGGTGAGTGTGGAACGCGGAAAGCAGCTTGTCGAACTGCCAAAGTCTGATTTTCAGCTGTTTCCATTCGACAAGATTACCTTTGTGGGCCACGAAGACCATTTGCGGCTGCTCTTGCCGAGGGTGGAGGCCTTCGACGAGGCTTTGATCCAGGAACACGAGGAAAGCGAGGTCGACCTGTATAAGGTGCAGGTGCGTCCCGAAAGCCCATACGTGGGCGTCGCTCTCATGGATTCGGGCTTGGCCGAGAACTTCGAGGCCATGATCATTGCCATCGAGCGCGATGGGCAGTTTATCTTGAACCCCTCGGCACGCATCAGTTTCCAGCCCGACGACCTGGTGTGGTTTGTGGCACAGAAGGAGAGGGCAGAAGTGCTGATGAGCTACAACCCTGACAACCTATCCGACGCCTAACTCTAAACTCTAAACTAATGATCGTCTGCATAGCCGAAAAGCCGAGTGTCGCCCGCGACATCGCCAAAGTGCTGGGAGCCAACACTTCCCATGAAGGTTACATGGAAGGTAACGGCTATCAGGTGACCTGGACTTTCGGCCATCTCTGCACCCTGAAGGAACCTCACGATTACACCGACCAGTGGAAGTCGTGGACCTTGAGCCGGCTGCCTATGATACCGCCACGTTTCGGTATCAAACTCATCGCCGACAAGGGCGTGGAGAAGCAGTTCAAGGTTATAGAATCCCTGTTCCAGAAAGCTGACGAGATCGTGAACTGCGGCGATGCCGGACAGGAGGGAGAACTCATCCAACGTTGGGTGATGCAGAAGGCCGCCGTGCACTGCCCCGTGAAGCGTCTCTGGATCTCCTCCTTGACCGAGGAGTCCATCCGTGAGGGTTTCAAGACCCTGAAGGATCAGGTTGACTATCAGTCGCTCTACGAGGCGGGTCTCTCGCGCGCCATCGGCGACTGGCTTCTCGGCATGAACGCCACACGGCTCTACACCTTGAAATACGGGCAGAACCGACAGGTGCTGTCCATCGGTAGGGTGCAGACGCCTACGCTGGCGCTCATCGTCAACCGCTACCACGAAATCGTCAACTTCAAGCCGGAGGCCTATTGGGTGCTGTCGACCGTGTATCGCGACACGACCTTTACGGCGACGAAGGGCAAATACGGCTCAGTGGAAGACGGACAAAAGGACTTGCAAAGCGTTGAAGGCAAGGACTTTACGGTGACCGATATCGCCACCAAGAAAGGCACGGAGGCACCGCCGAGGTTGTACGACTTGACCTCGTTGCAGGTGGAATGCAACAAGAAATACAACATGTCAGCCGACCAGACCCTGCAGACCATACAGAGCCTCTACGAGAAGAAATACACCACCTATCCGCGTGTCGACACGACCTATCTGAGCGACGACATCTACCCGAAGTGTCCCGACATCCTGGCCAAGCTCACCAACTATGCCGAATATACTGCGCCTTTGGCAGGCAAGAAGCTGCCCAAGAGCAAGAAGGTGTTCGACAACAGCAAGGTCACAGACCACCATGCCATCATCCCGACGGGCGTGGTGCCGACGGGACTGAGTTTCGCCGAGGAGAAGGTCTACGACGAGGTGTGCCGCCACTTTATCGCCGTGTTTTATCCTGACTGTCAGTTTGCGACGACGACGGTCTTGGGAAAAGTCGAAGATGTCGAGTTCAAGACCTCGGGCAAGCAGATCCTCGTGCCGGGATGGCGTGAGGTCATCAAGCCGGTGAAGCAGGAGGATGAGAAGAAAGAAGGGCAGGAGGACGAGGAAAAGACCTTGCCCATCTTCGAGAAGGGCGAGCACGGGCCGCACAAGCCGCAGCTGGCCGAGAAGTGGACCACGCCGCCAAAGCCCTACACCGAAGCTACTTTGCTCCGCGCCATGGAGACGGCTGGCAAGCTCGTCGACGACGAGTCGCTGCGCGAGGTGATGAAGGAGAACGGCATCGGGCGGCCTTCCACAAGGGCGGCCATCATCGAGACGCTGTTCAAGCGCAACTATATCAAGAAGGCGCGCAAGAGCCTCGAACCTACCCCGACGGGCATCGAACTGATAGGCCTCATCCACGAGGACCTGCTGAAGAGCGCCGAGCTGACGGGCATCTGGGAGAAGAAGCTCCGTGAGATAGAGCAGCACAAATACGAGGCGCGCCAGTTCCTCGACGAGTTGAAACAGATGGTGACGGAAATCGTCACCACAGTGATGCTCGACACTAGCAACCGCCGCGTTACCACAGTTTTGCCGGAGGCGAAACCCAAGAAGACGGCACCCAAGAAAGCGGCTGCACCAAAGCCGAAGAAAACTGCAGAAGGCATAGCTCCTAGCCAACGAACGGCTCCTCGTAAGGATGACATGCCTGAGCCCAACCCCGACGCCATCATCGGCCAGCCTTGTCCGCTCTGTGGCAAGGGCCATATCATCAAGGGCAAGACCGCCTACGGCTGCTCCGAGTGGAGGAACGGCTGCGGGTGGCGGAAGGCGTTTGCCCAGTAGGGCCAACCAAACGGTTTTGCTTTTTCTCACTTTCATAGAAAGTGAAACACTTTTTTTGTATCTTTGCAGCCAAAGACTCTTTACCATGCAAAAGAAAGATACAAAAGCCCAGTTTCATGCTGTTTTGGCGCAATGCCGCAAACTTTTTGTCGACAAGATGAAGGACTACGGTCCGGCCTGGCGCATCCTGCGCACGCCTTCCATCACCGACCAGATTTTTATCAAAGTCAAGAGAATCAGAACTTTACAGACCGCAGCGGAACGCCTCGTCGATGAAGGCATCGAGCCTGAGTTCATCGGCATCGTCAACTACGCAGCGATGGGCATCATACAATTGCAGCTCGGCGTGGTCGACCAGCCCGACCTGACGGCAGAGGAAGCCACCGCCTTGTACGATAAGGTGACCAACGATGCCTACGAGCTGATGACACGCAAGAACCACGACTACGACGAGGCATGGCGCGACATGCGCGTCAGCTCCATCACCGACCTCATCATGAGCAAGGTGCTGCGCACCAAGAGCATCGAAGACCACGGCGGCAAGACCCTCGTTTCGGAAGGCCTCGACGCCAACTATTACGATATGATCAACTATGCTGTGTTCGCCCTCATCCTGCTGAGCGAATAAGGAATACAAAAACGAATCAACCATGAAAAAACATACGACACCGATGCCTTGGATCAGCATCCTGGTGGCCTTGGCCACGGCGGTGGGCATCGTTTTCCTGCCAGCCTATCATCTTTGGTTCCTCGCCATCCTGCTGCTCAACCTTTTGGTGGCCTTGGCCTCAAGCAAAAACTATAGCAACGCTGCCCTGACCATTTGCCGTCTGCTGGTGGGCGCGCTGTTCATCTTCAGCAGCTTCACCAAAGGCGTCGACCCCTTGGGCACGAAATACAAGATGCTGGACTATCTCGCCGTCTACGGCATGACCTGGCTCAACGGCGCAGCCATGGCATTAGCCATGCTGATGATCTTGGCTGAGTTCATCGTGGGCATCTGCCTGATAACGAAAACCCTGCCTCGGCTGGCGGTGTTGGGTGCAACGCTGCTGATGCTGTTTTTCACCTTCACCACGTTGTTCGATGCGCTCTATGACCTCGTGCCCGACTGCGGTTGCTTCGGCACGGCCATCAAGATGAGCAACTGGCAGACCTTTTACAAGAACCTCGTCATCGATGCTGTCCTTGTCCCCCTGATCATCAACAACAAACGTCTGGAGAACAAACTCGGTCTAGGTACGCAATGGATCATCGCCATCGCCTTTGCTTTGGCTTTCCTTGGCTTCGAGCTTTACAACTACCGCCATCTTCCTGTCGTTGACTTCATGAACTGGAAAGTGGGTGAGCAGCTTGCCGTGGAGCCTGAGACCGAGACCCGCGTCTATCTGAAATACAGGAACAAGGCGACGGGTGAGACCCAAGAATACCTCTCGCCCGACTATCCTTGGAACGACTCGGTGTGGATGTCGCAGTGGGAGTTTGTCGACTCGCGCGTCGAAGGTAGCGCCAACTTCCTTGGATTCAGTGCCTTGGATGAGGATGGCAACGACGTCACAGAGTCCATCCTAACCACCGAGAACCTGCTGATGTTCACCTCGCACGACCTGACCAAGGTCACGGAGAAGGAATGGGAGAACGTCAGGCTGATTACCGAGGCCGCAGGACGGCGCGACTTCATCGTCATTTGGGTGGTGGCCAACGAGCCGGAATACGTGGAGCAGCTGCGCGAGAAATACGACTTCCTCTACGACGTGTATTATGCCGATGAGTTGGAAATCAAGCCGATTGTACGCTATAACCCTGGACTGGTCTGGCTGGACAATGGTCTGGTGAAGGACAAATGGAGCGCGGTTGACTTTAAGAAGGCCTTGAGGGTTTTTTAAACTATGGGTGCCTACGTCGTCAGGAAGTTGTTGTACGGTATCGCGGTGCTTTGGGGTGTCGCGACGCTGGTGTTTTTCCTCTTCAACATCCTGCCTGGCGACCCCGCCCAGATGATGCTTGGCCAGCGTGCCGACCAGGAGTCGGTGAACGCCATCCGCGAGGAGCTGGGCATGAACCAGAGCCTCGGTAAGCAGTATGTCGACTATCTCAACGACTTGGTACCGCTCTCGTTTTACGACGTCTCGCAAGGCAGGCAGAAGCTTGAGAAGATAGGCCGTTATGCCCAGCTGGCGACCATAGGCTCGACGGCTGTGGTGCTGAAAGGGCCTTATCTGCGCATGTCGTACCAGAGCAAGCGCCGAGTCTCCGACGTGTTGGGCGAGGCTTTTCCCAACACTTTGTTGCTGGCGGCGGTGTCCATCTCCATCGCCATGCTGTTGGGTCTGGCCATCGGCATCATGGCGGCGGTCATCAACACCAAGTTCCTCAATAAACTGACTTTGTTCATCACCACCATAGGCATGTCGCTGCCCTCGTTCTTCGCGGCCATCCTGATGGCTTGGATCTTCGGCTTCCTGCTCGAGCGCTATACGGGCCTGAGCATGACGGGCAGCCTCTACACTGTGGACGAATACGGCAGGGGAGAGTTCCTCAGCCTGCGCAACCTCATCTTGCCCGCCTTGACGCTCGGCATGCGTCCCTTGGCCGTGGTGACGGAGCTGACGCGCACCTCCTTGCTGGAGGCCATGTCGATGGACTATGTGCGCACGGCGCGTGCTAAAGGCTTGAAGCCCTGGCGTGTCATCTGTGTCCATGCCTTGCGCAACGCCTTGAACCCCGTGGTGACGGCGGTGTCGGGCTGGTTCGCTTCGCTGCTGGCGGGTGCCGTCTTCGTGGAGTACGTCTTCGACTGGAAGGGCATCGGTGTGGTGGTGGTCGACGCGTTGGACAAATACGACTTCCCGGTCATCATGGGTGCGGTGCTGCTCATCGCCGTCATGCTGATCATCGTCAATATCGTGGTGGACATCATCTATGGCATCATCGACCCGAGAGTGAGAATCAATTAGAATCAATCATTGAAAAACAAGACCATATGCAAGGAAAAACTATTATCGGATTTGAGCTGAAGCGGCTGCTTGGCAAAGGCGGCATGGCTGAGGTGTGGTATGCCGAGAACCAGATTCACAAAGCGGCTGCCGTGAAAATTATCAATGCAGACCTGTCGCAAAACGACAGCATCAGGGAACGTTTCCGCAACGAGGCGGAAGTGATGGTGAAGCTCAACCACCCCAACATCAGGCAGGTGTACGACTTCGGCGAAATTGACGGCCGTCCCGCCATCGTCATGGAATACTTGGACGGCGACGACCTGAAGGAACGCCTCAATAAGGGCCAGCGGTTCACAGACGAAGAGCTGAAGCGTTGGTGGAACCAACTCGTCGACGCGCTCAACTACACCCATCAGAAGGGTATCATCCACCGCGACATCAAGCCGGGTAACATCTTCGTGGATACCGAGGGCAACATCAAACTATTGGACTTCGGCATCGCCAAGGTGCGTGAGAGCATCAGCGCGACCCAGACGGGACAGAAACTCGGCACACTCATGTACATGAGTCCTGAGCAGGTGAAAGACAGCAAACACATCGACAACCGCACCGACATCTATTCGCTTGCGGTGACCTTTGTCCATCTCATCACAGGCAAGAAGCCTTACGACAGCGACACCAGCAGCGACTTCGAGATCAGTGAACAGATTGTGTACAGACCTCTGGATATCAGCGGATTGCCTGTGCAATGGCGGAACTTCTTGGCACCCTACCTGGAAAAAGAGCTGACGATGCGTCCACCTTTGCGCCATTTTGAAGTGGTTACGCCGGCGCAACCTGCTGCAAATTTTGGGAATAACGACGGGAGTGAAACGATGGTGGATGGAGGAGACTTCAGAAACAACGTCCAGCCCAACAATAGGCAAGGCTCTGGAAACCAGGATTGGGGTACATTCCCTTCCACACCCCAAAGCAACAATGTGGTCAACAAGCCCAAGAGCAAGAAAGGCTTATGGATCGGTCTTGGCATTGGCGCCGCTGCCTTGGTGGGTCTGCTGTTGGCCCTGCTCCTGTCCAACCAAGGGAATAAGAAAGAAGATAATCTGCCAGTGGAGGTAGTCCCCACCATCCCCGAGGGTGCCGCCACGGGCATTTTCTCAGTGAGTCGCACGGACAAGGTGTATTTTGCTACGGGTAACCTGCAGTATAAGGCCTCTACCGATACTTGGCGTATCGCCGAACGTCCTTGGGAAGTGAAGGAAGAAGGCAACGAGAACATAGCGTGGAATTATAACGGATGGATTGACCTCTTTGGCTGGGGCACGGGTGACGATCCCACCAAGACCAACAGCTCAGGCAGCAGCTATTATAGCTTCACCGACTGGGGCAGCTACTATGGAGAGGGTTGGCGTACCTTGACCAACGACGAATGGAACTATGTCCTCGTCGACCGTTACACTTCCTCGGGCATCAGGTATGCCAAAGCTACCGTGAATTCTGTTGAAGGCCTTATCCTCTTGCCCGATGATTGGGACGTGTGGACCTATGACCTGATTAACACAGATGAACCAGGCGCTGCCTATTCGGACAACTACATAAGCCTCTCTACATGGAATGATACCTTTGTGCCTGCCGGTGCGGTGTTCCTGCCAACCACAGGCTATCGCGGTAGTGACACGTTCTACTATAGTGGTGGAGACTATTGGTCGTCCACGCCTGTCGATAGCTCTGCCGCATATGCTTTTGTTTTCCTCGAAGAAGATATGACGATCGGGCAGGAAGACGACCGCCACTATGGACAGGCCGTCCGCCTTGTCTATCCTTATGAATACTAACCTGATTCTAGAACAAATACAAATACAATAAAGACGATGAGACACTTTAAAACCATATTGTTGGCGACGGCACTTTTGCTTGCCAATGCCATGTCGGCACAGACAGACGGCTATCAGAAGACTACCAAAGGACTGTATTACAAGTTCTTCACCCAGGGTGAGGGCGTGCAGCCTCAGATTGGCGAGCTGATGGATGTCAGCATCAGTTGCATGGTCAATGACACCATTACCATTCTCCCTGAATCAGAAGTGACCATGATGCTTGGGCCGGTCTCGTTTTCCGGCGACTTGTTCGAAGGTCTTGCCATGATGCATGTCGGCGACACGGCCTCGTTCATCGTGGACATTGACTCGACATTCATCACGCTATTCCAAAGCCCTGGACTGCCTTGGGGACTGCTGCCTACCGATGTGATGCGCTTCGAGGTGCGTTTGGACGACTGCTATCCCGAGAGCGAGTATATGCAGCGCGTGGCCACCAAGGTGAAGCAGGAAAGGGACGCGAGAGTGGCCCAATTGAAGGCCGACCATGCGAATGAGACTGCCGATGCGGAACACGAGCTGATGGAGTACCTCGTGAGCAACAGGATTAGACCTGCCGCCACCGAATCGGGACTTTACTACCTGAAGACGCAGGATGGCAATGGCGAGCACCCCGTGTTCGGACAGATGGTGAGGGTGCATTATACGGGCAAGCTGCTTGACGGCACGGTGTTCGATTCGTCATACGATAGAGGCGAGCCAATCATCTTCCCCATCGGTGCCGGACAGGTCATCGCTGGCTGGGACGAAGGCATCATGCTGATGTCGAAAGGCGAGAAGGGCGTGCTCTACATCCCTTATTATCTCGGCTATGGCGACAGGGCCGCCGGCGACAAGATTGCTCCTTTCTCTAATTTGATTTTTGAAGTGGAATTGATTGATTTTCAATAAAGAATTTGAACGGAAAAACCAATAATATGACCCAAGAACAATTCTTTAAACGATTCACCTACAGTGTGAGCCGCGATCGCATTGGCGGAGGAGGCTTCGGGACGGTGTATAAGGCCTACGACAACACCTTGCATCGCGAGGTGGCTATCAAGGTCTCGGAGGTGAAGACCACCGCCGACGGGCAAAAGACCTTCTCGTTGAAGGACGAGTTTGAGGCGCTGAGCCATGTGCCCAAGCATCCCAACATTGCCAACTACGAGGAGTTCTACTCATACGAGATGCCCAACGGCATTTTCGACTATGCCGTGATGCAGTACTATCCCGACGGCAACCTCAACAATGCCATCAAGGAGGGGATGACCGCCGAGCAAAAGGAAGATGTCGCCACGCAGTTGCTGGAGGGCATCGCTTTCCTTCATGAGCACAAGGTGGTGCACCGCGACCTGAAGCCGGGCAACATCCTGATTGTGAAGCATGGCGGCAAGGTGATTCCCCTGATTACCGACTTCGGGTTGAGCAAGGCCGCCAACATGGGCGACGGCAGCATGTTCAGCAACAGCTTCGGCGGCGGCACGCAGCGTTACAGCTCGCCTGAGCAGCTGCAGGGCAAGCCCTTGCGCTTGAACACTGACCTGTGGTCGTATGGCAGTATCCTGTACGAATTATTCACTGGCGAACAACTCTTCAGTGCGAGCAGTGGTGCGGCCAACACTGCCCAAACCGATTTGGAGATCTACAACAAGATTGTGAACGGCAACGTGAGCAGCCTCGGTGTGATGCCAGAGAAATGGCGCAAGGTTGCGGAGCGATGTCTTGTTGTGGATCCCGACAAGCGCGCCAAGGACGAGGCGGAGCTGTTTCGTATCATCTCGGGCGAAGCCCAGGAAGACGAGACCGTGACGGACACTGCAAAACCTGAAACCGATTTGCCCAGGTCAGGCGGATTTGCAATTCGACCGAAAGGAGACGGGGATTTGCAATCCCCAGCGGAAGACGAGGGTACCCTTGTGAATGGCGCTCCGAAAAAGCAGGAACCCCAGAGGCAGGAGCCACAACCGATTGTCGGCCCTTCGACAGGCTCAGGGACCTTAAACCCAAAAACCAAGAGCAAGAAAGGTCTTTGGATAGGCCTTGGTGTTGCAGCGGCGGTGGCCATTGCGGCCTTTCTTTTCCTGCGGCAGCCCAAACCTGTCCCTGCTGATCCCGAAACAGAAGAATACCTTGCTTGCCAGACGGTGGCCGACTATCGCACTTATCTTTCCAACTATGGGCGTAATGCCGTCCACTACGCCGAGGCACAGCATATCATTGATTCGCTTGTGGCCGACAGTTTACAGCGTGCCCAAGCCGAGGCCATAGCACTTGACATACAGGATGAGGAAGCAGCCTATCAGAGATGCACTACAATAGTTGGCTGTAATGCTTATCTTCAAGCATATCCCCAAGGGCGTTATGTTGATAAAGTGAAACAAAAAAAGGCAGAAATGGAGGACGATGAGGCTTATGCGGCATGCACCACTGTTGCTGCTTGCGATGCCTACCTGAGGAAGTTCCCCCAAGGCCGCCATGTGGTGGATGTTCGCAAAAAGCGTGATGAATTGGCTGCAGCGGTAACGCAAAACAATAACCAACAAACACCTTCAGCCCAGGCTCCTCAGTCTCAGCTCCAACCAACCCCTCAACCTCAGCCAACTCCTCAACCTCAGTCACAGCCACAATCAACTCCTCAGCCTCAGCAAAGCCTCACAGGCACCGCTGGCGGCCATGAATGGGTTGACCTCGGCCTGCCGAGCGGAACACTATGGGCCACCTGTAACGTTGGTGCCTCAATCCCTGAAGGCTACGGTAATTACTACGCTTGGGGCGAGACCAAAACGAAAAGCGTCTACGACTGGGACACATACAAGTACGCCAACGATGCCAATAACAGGCTGACCAAGTATTGCCACAAGTCTGACTACGGTAACAACGGATTTACCGACAATTTGACTACATTGCAGAGCGGCGATGACCCGGCAGTTCAATTATGGGGCAGTGGATGGCAAATGCCGAGCAAGGCGCAATGGGACGAGCTGCTGGCCAACACAACCAGCACATGGACGACACGAAATGGCAAGAATGGTCGTCTTTTTACTTCGAAGAAAAACGGACAGACGCTCTTCCTTCCTGCCGCTGGCAGCCGCTGGGACGATGAGCTCGAAGATGCAGGCACTTTCGGTACCTATTGGTCGAGGTCGCTCTATACCGGCTACCCGAGCCACGCGTGGTGCCTTGACTTCATTTCGAATGAATGCGGTATGGAAGTCGGCGATGGTCGTCTTGCCGGTCAGTCTGTCCGTCCAGTGCGTTCCGCGCGATAGGACTAGCCCTTATTCCGCTATAATTTGAAACCAACATGCACAAAATCGGCACATACACATTCACGGCAGAGCCTTTCCACTGCGACTTCTCGGGGCGGATGTTTCTCGGGCATCTCGGCAATCAGATGCTGAATGCCGCCGACTTCCATTCCACCGACCGTGGCTTTGGGATGAAGTACCTGATGACGCTCAAGCGTTCTTGGGTATTGTCGCGGCTGGCCATCGAGATGGAGGAGATGCCTGGGCAACACGAACAATACACCATCGAGACTTGGGTGGAGAGCGCGATGAAGTTCTTCACCAACCGTAACTTCTGCGTCTCCGACGGCAAGGGCCGCATCTACGGCTACGGCCGTTCTGTGTGGGCGATGATCGACACGGAGACGCGTCAGCCTTCCGACATCCTGTCCATCGACAGCGGCGCCATCAATAACTGGATCGTGGACGACAAGCCTTGTCCCATCGAGAAGGGCGGACGCGTGAAGATGGGCGAAAACGCCGAGTTTGTGCGTAGCATAGATGTCTGTTACAACGACATCGACATCAACGGACATGTCAACTCCATCAAATACATCGAGCATGTGCTTGACCTGTGGGACATCGCCTGGTATCGCGAGCATCGCCTGAAACGCTTCGAAATCGCCTACGTGGCCGAGGCGCACCAAGGCGACACGCTGAGCTTCTATCGCGAGCCAACCGCTGAGAACGAATATTGTGTACGACTGATGAAGGCCGAAGCCCAGACGGGAAACCCGACCGAGGTATGCCGTTGTAAAGCGGTTTTCTCATAATCAAATCGGACGAGCCATGAAAAAACTGTTCTTCACCCTCCTGCTGCTGACGCTGCTGCCCCTGATGTCAAGGGCGCAGCTGATGCCTTGTCGTGGGTTTGTGGAGGACTGCTACGACTTCTGGCTCTATCTCCCCGACAACTACGAGGAGGTGGAACAGCTGCCCTTGGTGATGTTCCTGCACGGCAAGAGCCTGAGCGGCGATTCGTTGGAGATGGTGCTGCGCTACGGCTGCATCGACGCCCTATTTCGCGGACGCGAGATCGATGCGATTATCGCTGCGCCTCAAGCACAAGGGTCGTGGGAGCCGGAGAAGGTGATGGCTTTGTATGATTTTCTCGAGAACCATTACAAGGTCGACACCTGTCGCTTCTATGTACTCGGAATGAGCATGGGCGGTTACGGCACCATCAACGTCGCAACGGAATATCCCGAGAAGATAGCTGCCGCCATGGCGATGTGCGGCGGAGCGTCGAGCAACGAGTTGTGCAGCCTGACCGAGCTGCCCCTGTGGATCATCCATGGCACGGCCGACGACCTGGTGCCAGTGGAGTGTTCCGACCGTGTGGTCGACTCCATTCGTGCCTGTGGCGACACCACCCGCCTGATCTATCATCGCCTCGAAGGCATCAACCACTCGCGTCTGGCCCGTGTGTTCTATCTTAGGCAGACCTATGAGTGGCTGTTCTCCCACTCCTTGAAAGACCCCGACAGACCTGTCAACAGGGATTTCGACATGTCTCCGGAGCTGCTGGAAGTGGCCTATGAGGATATGGACAGAGGCGTGAAGGTGGAGATTGTGGAGCCGGAATTCCCGCCACTGCGTGTGTGGGAACAGTATCATTTCGTCAAGAGAGGGGAGACCCTGGCATCCATCGCTGTGGAGTATTACACCACGGTGTCCATCCTCTGCAAACTCAACGGCTTCAGCAAGAAAACGCCGATGTGGCCCGGACGAAAGATACGAGTGAAATAAGAATATCATAAATCATTAAATATCAAATCTTTAAATTATAAAAACATCATGAGAAGTAAAATCGTAGCTGGAAACTGGAAAATGAACCTCACTTTCGATGAGGCCGAAACTTTGGTCGACGACATCCTCGACCGCCTTGATGAACAGGAGGAGCTGAACTGCGAAGTCATCATCTGCCCGCCGTTCCCTTATCTTGAGATGCTGACGGACTATGAGTTCGACGAGCAGCGTTTCAACGTGGGTGCACAGAACTGCAGCGCCTTCGACAAGGGCGCCTACACGGGTGAGGTGTCGGCCAAGATGCTGAAGTCCATCGACGTGGATTATTGCATCGTCGGTCACAGCGAGCGCAGGAAATACTTTGGCGAGACCAACGAGATCCTGGCTGAGAAGATCAACCGCCTGATGGAGAACAACATGTCGCCCATCTATTGCGTCGGTGAGGTGCTTGAGGAACGTGAGGCAGGTCGTCATTTCGATGTGGTCAAGGAACAACTGGAGAAAGGCTTGTTCCACCTCGACGGCGATGCCATCTATGACGTCATCATCGCCTACGAACCTGTCTGGGCCATCGGCACGGGCAAGACCGCCACGCCTGAACAGGCACAGGAGATGCACGCCTACATTCGCTCGCTCATCAAGGAACATTACGACGAAGCCACGGCCGATGACATCCGCATCCTCTACGGCGGCAGCTGCAACGCCAAGAACGCCACCGAGCTGTTCGCACAGCCCGACGTCGACGGCGGCCTCATCGGCGGTGCCTCGCTCAAGGCGGACGACTTTGTCTCCATCTGCAACCAGGCTTCACACATCGGCGAAGAATGAAGACCTTTGAATACACCTTCACCGCACCGTCGTCCGATGTCCAGCACGACATGCTGACCACGATGCTGGCAGAGATGGGCTTCGACTCGTTTATGGACGATGAGCGAGGTCTAAAGGCTTATTGCTCAGCGGAATATCGTGACGACCAAGCCGTCGAAAGTCTGCTTACTGATCCTGCCTTCTTCGGCATCCAGTTGCTGAATGTGGAGGAGATGCCCGACAAGGACTGGAACGAATTGTGGGAGGCCTCCTATCAGCCTGTGGTGGTCAACGAACGCTGCCGTGTGCGCGCGCCCTTCCATGAGCCTGACCCGAGCTTCGAGTTCGACTTGGTCATCGAGCCGAAGATGTCGTTCGGTACAGCCAACCATGAGACTACTGCCCAAATCATCCAGCTGATGCTGGAGACCGACTTCAAGGGGAAGTCGGTGCTCGACATGGGCAGCGGGACCGCGGTCTTGGCCATCCTCGCCAAGAAGCTGGGTGCGGCGCAAACCGTGGCCATCGACAACGACGAGTGGGCCTATCGCAACGCTTTCACCAACTGCGAGTTGAACGGCATCTCCGACATCGAAATCGTCCTTGGCGACGCGGCGGCGATAAGTGGCTGCTACGATGTGGTGTTGGCCAATATCAACCGCAACATCCTCTTGCGCGACATGCACTGCTACGTGGCAGCGATGAACGCAGGAGCACACATCTTCTTCAGCGGGTTCTACACCGAGGACCTGCCCAGCATCCAAGCAGAGGCCGAACGCCTAGGCTTGCAGTATTGCCGTCACCTGAGTCGCAACAACTGGGTGGCAGCAGAGTTTTGTAAATAGTTTATAATCAATTTATTGGAATGAAAAGAGGAATCATTATAGCCGTTTTGTTGCTCATGGTGGGTGTGACTGCTTCGTGGGCGCAGGCGTTTTTCCCGACGGAAAAGGACGCTTTCTTCGACAAGCTGTCGGCCTACCTGAACTCGTCGTCATCGAAGAAAGACCGTGACGAGGCCGCCGTCATCATGCAGGGCTTTCGAGGGACTTGGGACAGTTACTACGACGACCAGGAAGCCACCACGGTGATGCAACTGTGTGAATTGATTCATGCCAAGGGAGGTGGTAGGGCCTATAACAACATCTTCCATTTCGTTGAGGTGTTGCAACAGCTTCCGACGGCAGGCCTGTCGCATAGGGACGTGAACAACTGGCTGTGCCTCACCGATGCCAGGGCGCAAAGGGCGATGACAGGTTTTGAAAAGTACTTGTCCACGTGCCGCGATATCTTTGTGGACCGCGTGCTGTCGGCAAAAGGCAATTCCAAGTGGTTCCTCCGCGATGCGTTGATAGGCTTCCCCTCCAAGGAACGTTTCGAGCTGACGGTTGACGGCACCTTGGTGCTGGCCTCGCAAAAGGACGAGTCGTGCCTCAAGAATGTACATGGTATCTACTATCTCGATGAAAACCGTTTCGATGGCACAGGCGGACGCGCCGACTGGTCGCGTTTCGAGATTCCTTCCGACAAGGTGTATGTCACCCTGCCCGAGTTTTACTCCCTCGACTTGAGTCGCTCCGAATATGCCATTGACTCGGTGATCTTCTACGAAGGCAGACATTTCAACGAACCTATCCTGTGCCGTTACGAGGATAAGGTGCTGGTGAACTCACCCAACGAAAGGACCATGTATCCTCGCGTGAAGTCGTATCGTTCTGATTATGAGATTAATAACATTATGCCTAACATCGACTTCGAAGGCGGCATCGGCATGATGGGCAACCAAGTGGATGTATTTGGCGGTGTGCATAACAAGGCCGTGTTCCATTTCCGTCAGGGCAACCGCGAGGTCGCCAGGATGGTGGCACCGCGTTTCTTGTTGTCGATGGACGAAGTGCTGGCCTCCGACCAGGTGGCCATGCGTCTCTACCTGATCGATACGCTCTCGGGTCTCGAGAAGGATTCCTTGTACCACAACGGCTTGGGCTTCCGCTACGACAACAACACCCGTAAGATGATGTTGTACCGTTCGGAGCGGGACTTTGACGGACCTTTCCATGACTATTACCACGGCTTGGATATCTTCTTGGAGGCCATGTACTGGAACATCGACGAGAACCTGGTGAATTTCAGGAGGATGGAAGGTGTCAACCCGACGAGCGAAGGCGATGTGGTGTCAGTCAATTACTTCCGCAACGAGGATTTCATGCGGTTGCAAGGCCTCGACGCCGTGCATCCCATGATCCGCATAGAGCAGTTCCTCAGGGGCTTCGACAACCTGGAACGGCAGGTGAAGTTTGCCGTGGGCGACCTCTCGTCCTACCTGGGTTATCCTATCGAGCAAGTCATCAGTCTGTTGCTCAAGCTCCAAGCCGAGGGTTATGTGGAGTATGACTCGGAAACGAAGTGGGCCACGGCGCTCCCGCGTTTCTTCGATGTGGTCGACTCATATCGTGAAAACATCGACTACGACATCATCAACCTGCATACGGTGACCACCAACCGCGAGCCTAACCTCAGCCTCGACCTGAACACCAACAATCTGATGGTGTTCGGCATCACGAGCCAGATTGACGGCTTCACCGGCTCGGCCATCTCAGTGAGCGACCGCAAGCGCGTGGTCATCGTCCCAGACTTCGGTCGTGTCGTCTTCAAGAAAGGTAAGAACTTTGAGTTTTCGGGCGGTATCTTGGCCGGAATGTTCGAGTTTTTCACCAAACACAGCGAGTTCAGTTACGAGGACTTCACCATCAACATGAACAAGATCGACTCGCTGCGGTTCTATGCGCGTTACGACCGCCAAATCATCCCCGTCGAAGGCACGCTGGAGAGGCTTCAGGGACGTTTGGCCATCGATCTGGGCAACAACAAGTCGAGTCGTGTCGTGACGCCTGAGTATCCTATCTTCTACAGCGAGGCCACGGGCTTCAAGTTCTTCAGGAAGATCAACGGCGGCGTGTTCCATCCCGGCAGCGTGGACTCGGTGATGACCGTCGACGACCTCGAGGGCAAGTTCTTCTACAGCCTTTATCCTTTCGTCGTCGATAGCCTCAACGACTTGACCATGCGCAACGTGCGTTTCGAAGGTGAGTTGTACTCGGGCGGCATCATGCCCAACATTGTCCAACCTCTCGTGGTGATGGACGACTTTTCCTTGGGCTTCATCCATCAGATTGGCGAGAGCGAGGCCGACTCGTACCCCTTGTACAGCGACTTGGGCCGTTTCCACAATCGGGTGTTCCTCTCGTCGAGCGGCTTCTTCGGCGAGGGCGTGCTCGACTATCAGACGGCGGCGTTCAAGTCGGACCAGTTCATGTTCTATCTGGACTCCGTCACGGCCATCACGAACCAGTTCAAGATGGTGCCCAACGACGACGGCACGGGCTTCCCGATGGCCTCGGCCGATGCCTTGAGGCTGAAATGGGACATCAGGGTGCCTGAGCTGGTGACACAGACCATAGGCCAACCCATCTGCATGTATGGCGACACCTATTTTTCGGGTAGGACCATCTTGAGGCCCGACGGCTATTCGGCCGACGGCAGTATACGTTTCGGACTCACCGAATTCAACTCCGACCACTTCGACTTGGATGTCAGATCGTTCGTGGCCGACTCGGCGAGTTTCGTCCTCTATTCGGCCGATACGGCTAACGTCGCTTTTGCCGCCACCAACTACCGCACCCACGTCGACTTCGACGCACAAAGGGTGCAATACGACTACCTCGATGCGAACAGCAACCTCGACTTCCCGATGAACCGCTTCATCTGCTCGTTGAAGGAAGCCGAATGGGACATGACGACCAACAGCCTGCACCTTTACAACCCTGTGGAGAGCTTCGGCGACTATGCCACGGCCACCACCCACGAGGAGCTGCTGGCCATCCACAACAACGCCTCCAAGTTCATTTCCTTGGTGCCTGAGCAGGACTCGCTGCAGTTCTACAGCATGAGTGCTGAATACGACATGACCAACTATGTGATCCATGCCCACGACGTGAAGATCATCCGCGTGGCCGATGCCGCCGTGTTCCCGTATAACCATGACGTCGACATCAACGCTGAGTCGAGGCTGGAGCCGGTGCAGGGCGAGCTGCTGGCCGACACGCTCAATATGTTCCACCTCTACAAGGACGCTGTGGTGAACATCCATAGCCGCAACTATTACGATGCGCATGGCGTGTGGGACTATGCCAATGCCGACGGACGGAGCACGCCGATTCAAGTGGATACCATTGTCCCTGTGAATGGCATCACCCATGGCTATGCCCATATCGCCGATACCGCTGAGTTCCAGCTGAGCACACAGTTCGGGTTCCAAGGCCGCATGACCTTGAAGGCCACCGAACAACTGGGCTATTTCGACGGACAGTTCGCGTTGCTCGCCTTTGAAGAGCCTGTGTTCGTTGAGGTCCCCGAGATGACTCCAGAACAGGAACCTGAGCTTGCCGAAGGAGATGAAGGGATCGAAGAAGGACAAGAACCGACGGAAATGGAAGACCCTGTCGTTCTTGACGACATTAACCTAGCAGATCCGGTGGCGCTTGACACTGTCGCTGCACTGAACCATTGGTTCGTGTCGTCGACGACCATCAACCCTGCCGACATCCGCATTCCCATAGACATGGAACGCATCCAGGGCAAAGACTCTCGCATGGCCAATGGCCTTTATTATGAGTTGGCCATCGATGGCGGCTACTTCGGCGCTTTCCTGACCCCGAAGGAAGGGAGGAACAACCTGGACGAGACCGCTCCCGCCAACGGTACCCTTTGGTTCGACGCTGCCAATCTGCGTTTTGTGGTGACCGACCCGACACAGTACGACACCTATGTCGATGTGGACTCACGAGGCGTTGTAGACGGACAGGGCAGCTTCGACTTGGGCTTCGACACACCTCTGGCCGATTTCGTTGTGCACGGCACATACACACAGTATCCCAACGACAGCCTCACGCTACAGGGCCTCAATGTGTTCAAGGCACCCATCTTCGACGATGATGCCATGGCGGCCATGGCTGAGGTGTATGCCAACGTGGAAGGACGTTCCATCGATCTGAGCGAGACGCCCTATCTGCATTACTTCCGTTCCGAGACCGATGAGGTGAGGGCGGAGGAACGACAGAGAGCCATCGAATTGGAAGGCTATCCACAGATGGAATCGTCTGATTTCTACGCAAGTACTATCGTCATTCCCGACTTGAAGATGGTGTGGAACGACCAGTTGCATGCCTTCATCTCGGTTGGAAAGATCGGGTTGGGCAATCTGGGCACCCATGTCGTCAACAAGTACGTGGACGGCTTCGTGATGTTCGACCGCCGTCTGGGCAACATCACCTATTACTTCCAATACGACATGTTCCAGACCTATATCAACTACAACAGCGGCGATGGTCAGTTCCAGGTGCACAGCACTTATTCCGACATCAACCAAAGGCTCGCCGACATCAGGGAGAAAAACCGTACCAGGACCAGAGACGACAAACGTTTCCAATATGTCGCGGTTCCCTACGAGTCGATGCTTGACTTCCTCAACCGCCTGAAATATGCAGGCATAGAGGTGGGTATTTATTAAAAATTGAGTTTTTTTTCGATAAAATGGCCTCCATATACCAAATATTTGTACTTTTGAAACTCCAAATCGATTGAAACAATAAACCATATCGCGATGAAATTCATAGTATCAAGTTTAAAGCTATTGAAGAGCCTGCAAGCCCTTAGCGGTGTCATCGGCTCGAAGAACACTTTGCCCATCTTGGACGACTTCCTCTTCCATCTGGATGCCAACCAACTGAAGATCACTTCGTCGGACCTCGACGTGACCATGACGGTCAGCCTGGTCCCCGACATGGTGGAAGGCACGGGCGAGGTGACCATCCCGGCACGTATGCTGCTGGAGATCATGAAGAACTTCCCCGATGTCCCGATCACAGTGTCGGTCGACAACAACAGCCTCGCCGTCGAACTGATTGCCGGTGAGGGCCGTTACAAACTGGCAGGCCATAAGAGCGACGAGTTCCCGCAACTGCCTGTGATGACCGATACCTCGGTCTGGGAGATTCCCGCCGATGTCTTGGCCAAAGGCTTCGAGAAGACCGTCTTCGCCACCGGTATGGATGAGATTCGTCCTATCATGTCGGGTGTGCTGATGGAGATGACCGACAGCTTCCTGACCTTCGTCGCCACCGATGCCCATAAGCTGGTACGCTACAGAAGGATGGATGTCAAGTCGGACAACGTCGCTTCGTTCATCATGCCCAAGAAGCCCATCAACCAGCTGAAGAACATCCTCAGCACCTTGGCTGACGAGCCGGTGCGCATCGAGTTCAACAAGACCAACGCTTCGTTTGTGTTTGGCGACTATATGCTGGTGTGCCGCCTCATAGAAGGCCGCTATCCCAACTACGACGCCGTGATTCCGAAGCAGAACCCCAACCAGCTGACCATCGATCGCCAGACCTTCCTCGCTGCCATCCGTCGTGTGGCTGTCTTCTCAAGCAAGGCTACCCACCAGGTGCGTTTCCGCATTGCGGGACAGGAGCTGACCTTGACCGCCGAGGATATCGACTTCTACAACGAAGCCAAGGAACGCCTCACCTGCGGCTATGAAGGCGACGACATGGAAATTGGCTTCAACTCGCGTTTCCTCCAGGAGATGCTGAGCAACTTCGACTCTGAGACGGTGAAAATTGAGATGTCGGCCCCCAACCGCGCTGGCATCATCACCCCCGTCGAAAACGAGAACGAAGCCGAAGACCTGCTCATGCTGTTGATGCCGGTCATGCTGAACTGATTGCTAAGGCAAAGGCAACAAAAAAACCAGCGGGGCTCCGCTGGTTTTTTTTGTTTTTAAGATGTCATTTATTTGACAGGTGTGAGCCTCACCATCAACACGCCGTGTGAAGGGATGCTTGAGACCACATTTTTGACCGTCGACTTGGCGATGGTCTTGTGCTGCCAAAGGTCGTAGACGCTGAAGTTGTGGCCTGTCGCCCTGACTTCGGGGATGTCGTCCCAACTGAAATTCAGGTTCCAAGTGCTGTCGCCACGATTGAAGAAGCAGACGGCCCATTCGTCGTTGGCCAACTGCTTCACCCAGATCTGGCGGTCGCCGAGGGCGACGGAGAGATGGGCTTGGATGCCGAGCGGGTCTTGGTCGATGGCGATGACATCCTTGTTGGTGAGGATGCGACGCGTGTCGTCACTCATGTTGTTGAGGTCGTTGCCAGCCATCAGCGGAGCCGCCAGCATGCACCACATCGAGAAGTGGCTCTGGTCTTCAATAGCATTCATGCCGCCGTTGCCCACTTCCAGCATGTCGGGGTCGTTCCAGTGGCCGGGACCATTGTAGGGGTAGAGGTCTTGTACCAGGTCGATGATGTGCACCATGCCATGACCGCCCCAGTCGGCACGGCCTCCCCATGAGTTGATGATGTCGCCAGTGGCTCTCCAGAGGTGGCCTATGCCTTGCGCCCATTCCCATGGCTTGGTGCTACCCCATTCGCAGATGCTGAACACGATGGGACGTCCTGCTGCCTTCAAGGCCTCGCGCATGATGGTGTAGGCGGTCTTGGAGTTGGTGCCGCAGTTGTTGCAGAAGTCGTACTTCAGGTAGTCGACACCCGTGCGGGCATAGAACAGCGCGTCTTGGTATTCGTGGCCCATGCTGCCGGGACGGCCGGCGCAGGTGTGGGTGCCCACGCAGGAGTAGATGCCGAACTTGAGGCCTTTGGAGTGGATGTAGTCGGCCACGTATTTCATGCCGTGTGGGAACCGCTCAGGGTCGCACACGATGTTGCCGTCGGCGTCGCGGCCTACCTGCCAGCAGTCGTCGACGACGATGTATTCATAGCCGGCGTCTTTCATGCCCGACGCGACCAAGGCGTCGGCGGCCTCCATCAGCAGCTGCTCGCTGACGTCGCAGCCGAAACGGTTCCAACTGTTCCAGCCCATGGGCGGTGTAGGACATAAGGCCTCGAAAGCCTCCTGCGTGAGAGGCTGAGGCACGTTGTCCTGCGCCTTGAGGCTCAAGACAGCCAGACACAAAGTGAAAAGGATGACGATGCGTTTCATGGCACTGGGGTTATTTCAGCTCTATAGTCGTGGTACCGACCATGGTCATGGGGATGCTGATGCCTTGGTTGATGGTCATCGAGAGGTTCTGCTTGATGCTGCTGTTCATGACCAAGCCTGTCTGCGGATTAATGCTGGCCGTTCCTTCGTAGGTGCCGGTCACTTCCGACGATTCCACCGTTCCGGCGATGCTCACGTCGACGCTCTTCTTCGAGATGGCGGTGACGGTGTAAGTCATCTTAACGCTGATTTCGGTGTCGTTCACGTTTTGCTTCTTGTCGAAGGTCCACTGGCTGCCCACGTTGACTTCCTTTTTCGGGAGTTGGATGATGACAGAACCCAACTGGCCCACGGACATGGCCTCAGCCTCGCCGATGCGTTGGCCCAGGTTGTCGTAGGTGAGGGTGTCGATCTCCTTTAACATGGCGTCAAACGCGCCAGTCTGGCCGGCAAGCATAGGGCTGTTTTTCTCGGGATGCTCCGAGTCGTACTCCAACTTCATGCCCATCTGCGAGCTGGTCATCTTGATGGCTTGCACTTGTGATTGGATCACCGACTGCTCGCTGTTGACCTCAAGGGGCGTAAAGCTCTGACGGATTTCCATGATTTGGCTCATGTTCATCGTCTGGCCTTGCACCTCCAGCATGGAGACCATGTTCGTTTTCATGTTGATGGTGTAGGTCTGGCCTTGTTGAGGCTGAAGACGGAGCATGACGCCGTTGGCAACGGTGAATGATAGGGTGGCGAGTCCAACGAGGACCAGCAATGCGGGAAGGATTCTTCCCATGGTTTTCTTGTTGTTCATGATTATGTGTTTTGAGTATTTTGACTGCAAAAATAGAAAAATTCGGGAAAACGTCACAGTTTCCAGATCGCTTCCACCTTCAGGTCGGTCTTGTGGTTGCCTTCGATGAGGGTCAGGCCGCTGCCGATTTCGTCGCGGTCGCTGTAGATGGTGCGCCCGATGCGGGCATAGAGCGTCAACGCGTCGAACAGCTTCACCTTTCCCAAGAGATACACCCTCATGCCCTTGCCGTAGAGGGCAGGCACGCTGAAGGAGTATAGCACGTCGTTTTCGTAGGCGTAGATGCGGGCATTGTAGTCCTTGGCGTCGAAGATGGCATAGCGGAAACTGAGGCTGTAAGGCTTGTTCTCGGGCTTGTAGGCGATGTCCTGACAGAGGAAATAGCCGTGCTCATTGCTGCCGTCGTCGTTGCGGTAGTGGGCATATTCAGCTTTGTTGGCGAAGTGGAAGTCGTTGCCTATCTGATAGTTGATGTTGAAACGCACGGCGTTCTTGGTGTAGAGGATGGGGTAGTGGCTGAACACCATGCCGTCGGTGGAGTTCTTCATCTTGGTCTTGGAACGGAACTGCAGATAGGCTTGCGTGCGTCTGTTGAAACTATGGCTGATGCGCAGGTAGTAGTCGTGGCCGCGGCTCGGTGCATTGACTTGCGAGGTCAGCCAGGTGAACTGGAACTGATCGGCGTAGGCGAGGATGTTCCAATAAGGTGCCGGGGCGGCCTCAAGACCTAAGTATATGCCACGCTGTCCTTGGTTGCGACTGCCCTCGCCAAAGGCGTTGCCCAACAGGTTTTGGTAGGCTTTGCCATAGTCGCGGTAAAGGATGGTGAAATTCAGGTATCCGGCAGGCTTGACCGTAAGACCCACCAAGCCTGCAAACGCAGGCCCTTGAGCCAGTTGAAGAGCCGTGGTGTCGGGGTTCATGCTCATTGAGGCTTCACCAAATACGGCAAATTTCCCTTTGACGTACTTGAAGTCAATGCCTTGGTTGGTGAGGCTTTGGCCTTGGAAGAAGAACTGGTTGTAATGGCTGGGCCTGAGTTCCAGCGGTGCGCTGAGCCAGGTGTGATGCAGGGTATAGCCGACCTCGAAGTGGGCGATGGCGTAGGAAAGGTGCCCGCCGACGACCTGCTGCCGTATGGCGTGACGGTCTTGTAGCTCGCCAATGGTGCGGTGATAGCCCGTCTCTTGCAGGCTGCTGACGAGTTCGGCCTCGTTGTCCAAGGAGTCGGCCACACTGACGTTGGCGTCAACCCAGCGGTTGGAATAGAAGAGGGTGCCACTGAAGGGCCCGATGCCGAGGGTGACCGCCGCGCCGCGCATGAACGCGTATTCGCTGGCCGAGCCTTTGGGCGTGATGCCGCGTCCTTGCTTCATCACGCTGCTGCCAGCGCCTGCCTTGCCGAAACTCATGCCCGACCATAGCGTCAGACCTTGACCGAAGGCCAGCTGATAGTCGCCCAAGACAGCGGCTTTCACGATGCCCAAGTCCTTGGCATAGAGGTGGAATCCCACAAAGTCGAAGCCTCGATGGTATTGGCTGCCCAAGAGCCTCTGGATCGTGTCGCTGACTTTGTCGGTGAAGAACATTTCGCCTGCGTCTTTTTCCAAGACAAAGCCCGCTCGGATCTTGTTCCTATAATTATAGGTGTATCTCAACTGGTATTTCTGCGGACTGCCGAGATAACGTGAGTTGGGTCTGGCCAGCAGCGTGGAGTCGTCGATAGGCAGGTAACCTTGCTGAGGCTCAAGGATTTGTTCGTATCGCCCAACGATCTGATGCTTGCCGTAACGCGCCAGCTTGTTGAGGGTGATGTCGTCGTTACCATGTTCCTGAGTGATGTAGACAAGGGGGAGGATGATGGCCAAGGTCTGCTCGTCGAAGCCTTCCACCATCATCAGCTCGTCGAGGAAGAGGAAGTCGCCGTAGTAACGGCGGTATTTCTGCAGCTCCTCGTATTGGAACACGGAGATGAGGCGCAGCTCCACCAAGCGCATCATCTCCTCGCTGTTGAGGTTGACGGGGTTTTCGCTGAAGAAGATGTAGTTCTCCAGGAGATCCTCAAAATCGGCATCGTCGTCGCTGTCTTCGGCCAAACGTTCCACCTGCTCGATGAGCAGGTTGTTCAAGGCCTCGTTGCTAAGCGTGTCGATGGCGATTTGCGCCTTTGCGATGAGGGTGAAAGTCAGGGACAATATGATGATAGCCAACCTTTTCATGTCACTTTCCGATACTGAAGATCATGCCGATTTGTGCTGAGGCACCCAATTCGTTGTGCAGTTGCGCCGCCACGTTGATTTGTGCGAAGCTGATGGCATAGCCGAGGCCGAAACTCAAGATGCCAGGGTTGGACTGCACGCCGGCGCGGATGAAGAAGTTCCTGGCAGCTTCATATTCCAGACCGCCCCGCAGGCTGACGCCCTCGCGTTCGGTGTTCTTTTCAATCTCGCATTGCCCAATGAAGTCCTTGGTGAATTTGTAGGCAAGGCCGAAACGCATCACGATGGGCAGCTTTTCGTGGTTGAGGGTCTGCTCGAAGCTGAAGTTGACAGGATTGAAGATATAGGTGCCCAAGGTCAGTTTGTCGGTGACTTGCGACTGCAGGCCCAGTTCAAAGGTGACTGCGCTGTATTTGCCATAGTCGTTACCGATCTTAAGCAGGAGGTAGTCGAGTTGCAGGCCGATTTGCAGGTAGCGCCCGAAGGCCTTGGCATAGGCTAAACCGAACTTGTTTTCGTTGTATTTCGATGATCCGAACTGATTGAAACTCAATCCCAGGGTGCCGAACTTGGTGGGCAGGGCGAAGGCACCGCATTTATAGGCTGTCTCTGGCAGCATCCAACGGTTTTCGTAGTACAGGCCTAGGCTGATTTTGTCGAGACTGGCCATGCCGGCTGGGTTGTTTTGCATGGCCCAAAGCCCTTGCGCGGCCACCGACGAGCCTCCCATGGCCGCTGCACGGCCTCCCATGGGATGAATGAAGTCGTATGCGAAAAGCGTTGAAAATGAGAGCGTAAACAAAGCGAGAAGGAAGAGTCTTTTCATCGGAAATGGTTTTAAAGCGCAAAGATAAGGCTGATTTCCCCAAAAAACAAAAAAAACCTTGAAAAAAAGGCTTTTGTCGGTTTTGCACTTGTATTCGTCATTTTTTACTATCTTCGCAGTCAAAACAAACCTGTCATACACCGATAAACGCAGTTGCCATGACGTATGTTCTGATTGTTGCAGCCATATTACTTGCTCTCGTGGGTCTTGTGGGGGCTGTCGTCCCTGGCATCGCGGGGACACCGTTCAGCTTCCTCGCCTTGTTGGCCTTGTCGTTTGTCAAAGGCATCAATTATTCCACTGAATTTCTGGTGATTATGGGTGTCATCGGCGCGGCTGTGTTCGTCTTGGATTATGTTGTCCCGATTTGGGGCACGAAGAAACTTGGCGGGACCAAGGAGGGCGTCAGGGGAAGCACATTAGGCCTTTTTGCAGGACTGATCATCACTTTTATCTTCCCTATCGGCTTTATTGCCGTCTTGTTGGGACCTTTCATTGGTGCCTACCTCGGAGAAAAAAACGCGGGCACGGAAGACCATAAGGCATGGAGGTCGGCCTTTGGCTCGTTTGTGGGCTTTCTGCTGGGAACGGGCATCAAAACCATATATGCCTGTGTATGCATCTACTTCATTGCTAGAGACTTAATCAAGTTGATATGATTCAATTGGCAGACAAAGCGCGGCATATCCGCGAACTCATTTTGACGGCACTGGCTGAGGCTGGCTCTGGACATACGGGAGGCTCGCTTGACTTGGCGGATATCTTCACTGTTTTGTATTTCAATCACTTGCGTCACGACCCGCAGCATCCCGATTGGGAAGACCGCGACAAGGTGGTGCTCTCCATCGGCCATACCGCCCCTGTGTTGTATGCGACCTTGGCTGCGGCAGGCTATTTCCCTGAGGAGGAGATGCTTACCTTGCGTAAGATAGGTAGCCGACTGCAAGGACATCCGAGCTTCGAAACCCGTTTGCCTGGATTGGAGACCTCTTCGGGCAGTCTGGGACAAGGTCTCGGTCTGGCTTTGGGCATGGCTCTGGCGGCCAAGATGGACGGCAAGCCGAACCGCATCTTCTGCATCATGGGCGACGGCGAGCAGCAGGAGGGGAGTGTGTGGGAGACGGCTATGGCAGCGGCGCATCACAAGGCCGACAACCTCTGTGCCATCATCGACCGCAACCGCCTGCAGATTGACGGCGGCACCGAGAAGGTGATGGCCATCGACCCCTTGCGCGACAAATGGACGGCCTTTGGTTGGCATGCCATCGAGATTGACGGACACGACTTCGGTCAAATCAAGATGGCCCTCGAAATGGCTGAGCAAGAGAAAGACAAACCGACTGTCATCATCGCCGATACCATCATGGGCAAAGGCGTGAGAAGCATAGAAGACAATAACCAATGGCACGGAAAGGTGCCGACTAAAGAACAATTAAATACCTTTTTGCATGAACTACACCAATAAAGGCAACAAAGCCACAAAGACGGGCTTTGGCGAGGGTGTCCTTGCCGCAGCCCAAAAAGACAATAGGGTAGTCGGCTTAGGTGCCGACATCACCAACTCGGTGGGAATGAATCTTTTCGCAGATGCATTCCCCGACAGGTTCTTCTCGATGGGCATCGCCGAGCAAGACGCTGTGGCCACGGCCGCTGGTATGGCCTTGGGCGGTAAGATTCCGGTTTTCAGCACATACGGAGTGTTTGCCGCGCATCGTTCCAACGACCAGATCCGCATCTCGGTGTGTTACAACAATGTGCATGCCGTTATTGGAGGTGCTCATGCAGGTGTCTCGGTCGGCCCCGACGGAGCCACGCATCAGGCCTTGGAGGACATCGCCGCCATGCGTGTGCTGCCCAACATGACGGTCATCTCGCCCTGCGATGCCACACAGGCCAAAATCGCCACGGAGAAGGCCATCTTGGAATGCGACGGACCGGTCTATGTCCGCTTCGGACGTGAGGCAGTGCCTGACTTCACCGCCGAGGATCAGGAGTTTGAGATAGGGAAGGCCCAGCTGATGCAAGATGGCACCGACATCACCTTGGTGGCCACGGGCCATGAGGTGTGGGAGGCTCTGGAAGCCGCACACATGCTCGCCCACTTGGACATCTCGGCACGCGTCATCAACATGCACACCATCAAGCCTTTGGATGGAGAGATCCTGAAGAAGGCTGCGTCGGAGACACGCATGATCTTCACCATCGAAGAGCATCAGATGGCGGGTGGCCTGGGTGGCGCGGTGTCGGAGTTCTTGGCCGAGAACCATCCCATCCGCGTGTTGCGCATCGGCATGAACGACTGCTTCGGCGAGTCGGGCAAGGCCTCGGTGCTCATGCATAAATATGGTTTGGACGCAGCCGGCATCACCAACCGTGTGCTCGAAGAAGTGGCCAAAGACGATCTCAGCGTCTTCATTCCCAAGATGGACAAGCCGTTTGCAACCCATCCCAAGTCACTGTATACCAGCAAGATTCTTTATGAAGGCTATGACTATCACGACGAGTCGACCTTCAAGACTTGCTATGACACCCGTGTCTATCGCAGCTATATGAGCTTCGGACAGCGCGGCCAGGACGTGCGTGAGACTTTGGCGCGTGCGCTCCACGACCATTTCATCACCCACCATCTCTACAGATTGCTCGACAAGTACGACGAGAAGATGGTGATCGGCGTGATGGGCGGCCATGCCCGCAGGCGCGACGACCCGCAATACCGTCAGATTGTCTATCTCAGTAAGAAGTTGACTGAAATGGGCCGCCTGATGATTACCGGTGGTGGTCCGGGAGCCATGGAAGCCACCCATCTCGGCGCTTATATGGCAGGCCGCACCGACGAGGAAGTGGAGGAAGCCTTGGCCATGATGACGCCGGCGCCCACCTTCAAGGACGAGGGCTGGCTGCGCCGTTCCTTCGAGGTGATGGAACGCTTCCCGCTGACCTCAGGTTACCGTAGCCTTGCCATCCCGACCTATTTCTACGGCCATGAGCCTACCGCTCCCTTTGCCACCGACATCGCCAAGTACTTCGACAACAGCGTGCGCGAAGACGGTATCGTCACCGTGGCCAAAGGCGGCATCATCTACACGCCCGGCAGTGCTGGCACCATGCAGGAGATCTTCCAGGATGCAGGCCAGAACCACTATGAGACCGAGGGCTACGCCAGCCCGATGATCTTCATGGGCAAGGACTACTACACCAACTACATGCCTGCATACGCCGTGCTCAAGGACCTCAGCGACCGCGGCATCTTCAAGAACATGCTGCTTACCATCTCCGACGACAACGACGAGATCATCGATGCCATCGTGAGGTTTAAGGAAGGGAAATAAAGTAGGATAGAGGCAGGGTCATTCAGTCATGATGACATCGTCCTCGCCACATGGCATGAAGAGGGAATCCGTCACCAAGGGGATCTCTGCATTGATTTTATAGGTCTTCCGTTGCTCTCCGATGGGGAGGGTGAGGGTCACCATACCGTTTTCGTCGGATGTCACCTGACGTCCTTCGATTTCGACGGTCGTGTTCGCCAGAGGCTCTTCGTTTGAGAGGCTCCACAGCCTGAAGTGGATGTCGCCATACACCGTCGGGTCGCGATAGAGGTTGACAGTCCCGTTTTGGGTTAAGACCATGGTGGTGTCGGTGACGAGGAAGTCTTGACAGCTCACCGTGACATGGACGGGTTTGTCGAGGAAACGGTGTGGGATGTTGGTGAAGACCGACGAGGCACTGAGGTTTGCAATGGTGTCAGTCTTGGTCTCGTTGTCGAGGCTGAGCGTGACGACGGCATCGTGTAAGGGAGGCAGCTGGTTGTTCTGTACCGAGGCTTCATTCAGCCGTATCTCTGCGTCGAAAGGCTGGTTGGACTTCCAAACCCAAATCAAGGCGGCGATGACGGCGATGCTGCCGAAGACCCATGCCAGCAGTTTGCGGATGAGTTGTCTCCTATGGCGTTGCCAGATGGCATCGAACTCCACGCCAAGCAGCTTGGAGACCAGTTGGACATAGGCTCTTTCCTTGTTGAGCCATGGCAAACGGTAGTTCTTCTCGTGGATATTGGCACCAAGGATTTCGGGCAGTCCCAGTTTGTCGATGATGGGGTTGAAACACTCCGTCTTTGGGTCGCCGCTGTGAGGTACGCCATCGACGATGAAGAAATGGATGTTTTGGGTGCGGCCGAGGCTATGGAAAAACTCGATTTCCTTGCCCACCCATTCCGATTGCGCTGAATTGGGCGAACAGATGACGATGAGGTGCTGCGAGGCTTTCAGCCGTTCCTGGAGCTCGTTGGATAGCCCACCCGGCTGTATGTCGGTGGGGGCGAAGAACACGGGCTTGATGGGTCTGCGCTTCCAACCGTGCTGGCTGCATAGGATGGAAGGCATCTTGTAGTGTTCCAGCTTCTTCTGCAGCCGTTTTCCCCAGGCCGTGTCCTTGGAGTTGTAGCTGATGAAAGCAAAATATTTGAAGGTGTTGCTCATGTCTAGGAGTTTGTCACAATGTGGTTGATTTTGAAGTCTTGGGTCTCGCGGGCCAGGTTCATCACCTTGTCCATGTTGTCGAGCACGTCTTTGTCCTTGATTTTTTCGCTATCCGGGAGCATGTGGTAAGGCACGATGAGTTTGTGGAGCTGGAAGTCGTCCTTGCCGCACTTGATGCCTTGCTCGTGTGTGTCCCTGTAGCCTGTGATGCTACGCTCGGCGCACCAACGCAGGTGTTCCATCTGATACAGCATCTCTGGATTCTCCTGCAGATGCTCGCGGTAAATCAAATAGGTCTTGTACATCTCCACCTGATAACGGTTGGCGAAACGCCGGTCTTCGTTCATCTCGATCCAATGGCGGGCAGCCTCGGCAAGCGCGCTCTTCCTGTCTTTCTCGGCCTCTTCGAAGAAGTCCTTGCCGTCGGGCAGGTCGTATTTGAAATGGAACTTGGCTGCGATGTACATGGCCATGTTGTCGTCCAGCAGCTCGTCGTCGATGCCCTTTTCGAGCGTGCCGAAGATCTTGACGTTGGAGTACTTGCCGTTTTTGTTGTCCAACAGGTCGGCCATTCCCCGTCTGATTTCTTGGCGGACAAGGATTTGGGTGTTGGTGTTGGGGACGATTTGTCCGTCTTTGATGCTATAGAACAGGGCATCGGGGAGGCACAGGGCCGAAGAGAGGCTGTAGTCGGGGTCGTAGAAGCAGATGGCGATGGTGAGAACCACGTCGTCGCGTAGCGACAGGTTCTCAAGCAGATGGCGGTGTTCTTTATCCTCGATGCATCCATGTCTGTATTCTATCTCTACGTCGGTGATTTGGTTCAGATAGGGATACTGCGACTTGAAACGGGGCAGCAACTCGTTCATCTTCGGGTCGATGATGGTGATGACGGTCTTGTTCTTCCCCGTTTGCTCGTCATAGTTGGGATAATGGGCGATGCGTAGGGCTTCGAGTAACAAAGCCATGCCCATGTCGCTGAAGCCTACAATGACGAGGTGCACGTGCTTGTCAGCCAGGACCGTCTCGCCGTTGGGACCGACCTCGATCATCTGTCCGCGGTCCAAGGTTGAGTAATCGTCAAGTTGGTAAGTGCCCCATAGCAGCCTGCCCCAGTTCTCGTAGAAGTTGAACGGATGCAAGTAGGTCTTGTCCTGCTGCTGCTCGTCTTTGTAATAGGACTCGGGCAGCGAGACTTTCTTGATGATGGAGTAGGAGGTAGGCCTGTCGAACTGCACGTTGACCTGAAGGATGTCAGCGTTTCCCTTCGTCTCTTTCGCCCTGATGTCCTTGACGGTCTTGGCGCATTCCAGATTGAGCGAGTCTCTTCCGGGCTCCTTGCCTTCGCCGACGACGAACACTTCTTTGGCCTTGCCGATGTTGAGTCTCTCCAGATGGGGCTTCGCGTTGATGTCACCCGAATAGATGACCACCCGCTCTTCAAGGTCGTGCAACTGGGTCAGGATGTTGCGCCTGACCATGTCGGTGTTCTGGTTGGAAAGGATGAGGAAATAATCGGTGGGACCAGTGTCTGAGCGCTTGAGGATGTTCTTGATGATGGGCAGGCACGAGTTCCCATAGCCGATGATGATGTAATGGCCAGCCAGCCTCTTGTAGGTGGTTTCCCCTTTTTTGTATCGCTCGGCACGTGTCGTCATCACTCGGTTGATGGTGGCGATGAGCAGTCCGTTGAAGACAATCAATCCTAGGAAATAGACAAGGCAGTGCTTGGCATAATCCATCCGTTCCCTTTCTCCTATGGCTTTCCTGACGACCATATACTCGTCCATGTTGCTTTTCCCGTTGTCAAGTAGTTGAATCACCAAAGTGTTTTCCCTGTGGACTTGGGTGAGCTTGAAAGGATTGACGATGTCGGCGATGGCGATTCGGATGTCGGAATAGGGGAACAGGCATAGGCCGATGTCGATGGTGATGATGAAGGCGAAGATGGCCAACACGATCTGCTGGCTAGGCTTGTTGGCGAAGATCCTGTCGAAGATCAGCATCGGACTTTTCAGTCGGAGCAGCTGGATGACGGTCAAGGTACATCCGAAGGCGAAAGTGCCCCACCTGTACCACGGGTTGAGCGTCTTGTCTGAAGCTATGAAAAGGAGGCCGATGAACGATACCGTGATGAGAATCTGGAACAACGCTGACGAAGGGTTCGCTTTCGTCTTGTAGAGGAAGTTTTTTGAAAAGAGACTCATGACTTTTCAGTTTTGATGGATTCAGTGTTGATCGATGGTCCAACCTAGCACCAGGATGGCTTTCAGCGTTTCCACGGCGGTGTGACGGTCGTAGTCTTTCTCGTTCTCCGGGAGTTTGTCATATTCGACGAGGCAGGGATGTTTCTTCCGGACGTCGTTTCGCTTGGGGCCGTAGGTCCAGCCTTCCTTGATACGGCCGCTGGCCCAGTTCTCATGGACGTTGCGCGCCAGGTGTTCCACAAGCTTTTTGAGCTCGTCCGACAGCTCGACGGAGGAGGTGTCGATGGGGGTAGGCGTATAAGGTGATGTGTTCATTCCAGCAACCTCCTCATCGATTTCAACATCTCTTCCTCTATCATCGTGCATTTCTCGTCTGCCTCGATGATGGCGCAGAAGTCGGCAAGCAGTTCCATGCGGTCGTCTTCGGTGGCGGCATACAGTCCCTTGTTCTCGCGGATGCATTCGATGACTTCGGCATCGTTCATCTTGTCGAACAGGTTCTCCATTCTTTCCACGGTGTCGAAGCCGCTCTTTTGGAGCATCACTTTCACTTCTTCAGATTGGATGTTGCCGTCGATATTGGCTGCATAGAGCATCACCAAGGTTTTGAATTCTTTTTTGTTGAGTGTCATGGTGTTATGTTTTATTGTTGTTATTCGATTCAATTATGCATCGGTTTCAGCAGGTCGTTCACCGTCTTCACGGGGTTGAAGGTCTCGATGGGCACTTCGACGAAGATGGTGATCCAGTCGGCCATGGCGCCGTTCCAGAGGCCGGGCAGTTCGAGGGCTTTCAACTCGCGGCCGTCTTTCGACTTGTTGGAGATGAAACCAGTGTTGGGGTCGACGTAGTCCGTCAGGTTGAAGGCCTCGCCTTGGTAGTTCCAGCAGCCGCACACCAGGTCGACGGGGTTGAAGTGGGTCGAGCCTTGGAAGATGGCTTCCTGTTGCGGGTTCTTATGGTCGATTTGCGACGACTCGATGATTTGCAGTGACACTTCATCGTCCAGGTTCTTCACCCAGAAGGGACCGCCGCCAGGCTCGCCCTCGTTCTTCACCATGCCGCAGATGCGCATCGGGCGGTTGAGTTTGTTGTAGAGGTAGTCGAACTTCTCGATATCGTTGTAGTCGTTCACGAAGTCGGGGATTTCGATCATGAGCTGCTCTTTGGCGAAACGGAGGGCCTCTTCGAGCTCTTCGGTTGAGATGGCGCCCTGGTCAAGCATCTCGAGATAGTCGAAAGTGCGCTGCTGCAGGTGGAGGAGGAGGCCTGCCAACACCTTTTTATATACAATGGTCGTCTGCGCCTTGGTCTCAGGCACGATGTTGTCGATGTTCTTGATGAAGACGATCTCCTCCCCGAGGTCGTTGAGGTTCTCGATGAGCGCACCGTGGCCGCCAGGGCGGAACAGGATCTTGCCGTTGCTTTCGCGGAACAGTTTGCCTTCGGCGTCGATGGCCACCGTGTCGGTGGAGGGCTTTTGGCAGGAGAAGGTGATGTCGTAGCGCACGCCATATTTCTTTTCATAACTGTCTTTCAGCGCGTTGACGGCCTTCTTGAAAGGCTCTTCGTGCTCGGGCGATACAGTGAAGTGCAGTTTGGCCACGCCCTCGTTGTCGGTGGCATAGCGGGCGGCTTCCACCAGATGCTCTTCCAGGGCCAGACGGTTGAAGCCCTCGTAATGGTGGAACTTCAACAGGGCCTTGGGCAGTTTGCCGTAGTTGAGTCCGTCTTCGAGGAGCAGGGCCTTCACCACGTCCACCTTACGGCCTTGTTGGAGCAGGGCGTCGATGTCGGTATCGTAGATGCGTTTGGCGGCATCGTTGAGGTCGTCGAAGAAGGCGAAGCAGTGGATGTGGGCGAAGAAAATCTCCGTGAACTTGCTGTCCTCGCCAGTCTCAACGAAAGCGAAGAGGTCCTTGAACATACGCGAGGCGGCACCTGAGGCCGGGACGAACTTCGTGAACTGGTAAAACTCCTTGTCGGCATCGAACACGGCGGTCATCATGTTCACCTGTTCCTCGTCCATGCGCAGGATGCCATCGCCAGGGGTGGCGGGGCGCATCAGCTGGACATACTGTGTGCCTCTTTTCAGTTGGGCGACTTGGTTTATTACTTGATTTTCAGTGATGTTTCTTTCCGAAAGCTGTTGAAGGTCTTTTTCTGTAAGCATAATGGTAGGTTTTAAGCGGTTCAAAAATAAGAAATTAAGCAATGCGAAGAAAAAAATGACGAAAATTTTTCTCAAAGTGATGACGGCAATGAAAAAAGTTGTATTTTTGCAGCCGCTAAGCCCAGGTGGTGAAATTGGTAGACACGCTACTTTGAGGGGGTAGTGCCGATTACGGCATGCAAGTTCGACTCTTGTCCTGGGCACCAGCACCAAGCCCCGATGGCGGAATTGGTAGACGCGTACGTTTCAGGTGCGTATATCGAGAGGTGTGCAGGTTCGACTCCTGTTCGGGGCACCCTAAAAACAGAAACCCTAATTGATAATCAATCAGTTAGGGTTTTTCTTTTACAAAACTTTCCTACTTGTGTCAACCACGTGTTAACCTCACTTGAAAATCACCGCAAAAACCGTCATTTTGTCGTCGCTTTGTTCGAGAATGAGATTGCCGTGGTGCTTGATCATGATTTGGCGCGAGAGGCTCAAACCGATGCCAGTACCGTTAGGTTTGGTGGTGTAGAACGGAACAAAGATCTCGTCGATTTGACGCAGCGGGATGGGCTTTCCGTTGTTCGTCACACGGATGATGGTCTGGTCCTCCGAATTGAGGTCGGCGGTGATGCGGATGGAGTTGGCGCCTGCTTGTATTGCATTCTTGATCAGATTGTTGAACACCAGCATCATTTGGCCTTCGTCGGCAAAGATGAGCAGGTCGGTGGCTTTGGCGTTGTAAGTCAAGGTGGCATCCTGCTCAGCGGCCTTGGCTTTGTTGAGGCGCATCACGCGCTCCATCAGCTCGTCGACCATCACGGCCTTGCGGATGGGCTGCGCCACCTGGGTGAAGCTGCGGTACGACTCCACGAAGCGAATCAAGTCTTTTGACGAGGTGGAAATGGTCTCCAAGCCCGCCTTCACGTCAAGGTTTTCGTCCTTCGACAGTGCATCGCTCAACGAGGCGATAGGGGCGACGGTATTCATGATTTCGTGTGTCATCACGCGGAAGAGCTTGCTCCAAGAGGCTTCCTCATTGACAGCGTTGCGGCTCTCAAAGATGCCACGGATGCGGTTGAGGGCGCGGTTCATCGCCGAGTTGTCGCGAAAACGAAAGTTGAGTTCGCCGTCTTCCATGGCATCCATCATGTACGACACCTTTTTGGTATCGTTGCGGCGAACGAGATACCGCGTCACCACAATGGCCACCACGACGGCTACCAGTATCACTGCTATCCAAAGCCACGTGCTCATATCCCGTATTTCTTTAGGCGGTTGTATAATGTCGGGCGGCTCATGTTCAAAGCTTTGGCCACGAGGGTGAGGTTGCCGTTGTATTTCTTCAAGGCCTCGCGGATCATCTTCTCCTCGTAGTCGGCCATGGTTGCAACGTTCTCGTCCATCAGCTCTGTGTCGCCGAGTTTCAAGTCCTCGACGCGAATCTGTTCTGTCTCGGAATAGATGACGGCCTTCTCGATGCAGCCGCGCAACTCACGGATGTTGCCGCTCCAGCGGCAGCATAGAAGGAGTTGCTTGGCCTCGTCGGAGAGGCTTTGCGCCTTACGGGGATATTCAGCGGCGAACTCTTTCACGAACAGTTCCGCCAGGCTGATGATTTCGTCGGGACGCTCGCGCAAAGGAGGCAGGTGCAAAGGCATCATGTTGATACGATAGTACAGGTCTTCGCGGAAGCTGCCCTCCTTTACCATCGCCTTCAGGTCGCGGTTGGTGGCGCAAATGAGGCGGATGTTGATGGGAATTGACTTGGTGTCGCCCACCTTGGTGATGCAGCGGTTTTGCAGCACGCGCAACAGCTTGGCCTGCTGGTTCAACGGCAGGTTTCCGATTTCGTCCAAGAAGAGCGTGGTGCCATTGGCTTGCTCAAACTTGCCGATGTGGTCGGCGTGGGCATCGGTGAAGGCTCCTTTGACATGACCGAACATCTCGCTTTCAAACAAGGTGTCGGTGATGGCTCCGACATCGACGCTCACCATGGGCTTGCCCGCCCGACGCGAGAGGCGGTGTATCTCGTTGGCCAGCACGTCCTTGCCAGTGCCGTTCTCGCCTGTAATTAGGATGGTGGCATCGGTGGGAGCCACTTTCTCCACTTCGTGGCGAAGTTGCGTCATGGCCTCGCTCTCGCCCCATTGCATGGGTGTCGTGGTTTGGTCGGTAGGCGGACACATGCGATGTGTCCCTACACGATGTGCCCCTGCAGCGTTTTCGAGGGTAGCGAGCAGTTTGGCGTTGTCCCAAGGCTTTACGATGAAATCGAAGGCACCGCGTTTCATGCCTTCAACCGCCAAAGCGATGTCGGCATAGGCTGTGAAGAGTACAACCTCAACATCTGGAAATTGTTTTTTCAGTTCTGAGAGCCAGAAGAGGCCTTCGTTGCCGGTGTTGATGTCAGTGTCGAAGTTCATATCAAGTAGTACCGCGTCGGGCTTGAACTTGTGCATCGTCTCCATGAGGATGTTGGGTGAGGCGATAAGCTCCATCTCGGCGAAGCGCATGGGCAGCAGGATCTTCAGCGCAGAGCGGATGCCTGCGTTGTCGTCGACGACTAGGATTTTGGATTTGAGTTTGGGCATTTCCTGTATGGCTTCAGTGTTTTATTTCAATCCTGTCAGATCAATTTGATAGGTAAGTTCATCATTGTTTTCTTGCTGGAGAAACATGGTCATGTAAATGGGCAGATAAACCAAACGCCCTTTGATTTGGGTATTCTCCTGGCAAAAGACAAGCGCTTGGGGAATGGCGTATTCTTCATTGTCCATGATATTGCTCAATGCACGATGACGCTCGTAATCCTTTCCTGACTTTACCTCAATGGGTAGCACTTCACCTTGATACTCCACAACGAAGTCGAGTTCACCTTGCTTCTTGCTATTGAAGTAGAAAAGGTCGTGGTCAATGGCAAAGCCATGAGCATAAAGCTCTTGGGCGACCAGATTCTCAAATGCCGCTCCATAGTTGACATTCAAGTTGCTCAACAGACGGACTTGAATGTTGCCTCCATACATAGCAGCCAACAGCCCCACATCGTTGAGAAACAGCTTGAAGAGATTGCGTTGTTTATTCAAAAGCAAAGGAACCTTCGGCTCTTCGACATTATAAGTTGGGATGGCAACGCCCGCATCTTTCAGCCAGAGGAAACCGCTCTCATATCGTGCAAAGCGAGCCTTCTCTTTTAACTCCTTCAGGATAAAGCGCTTGTTTTTGGCATTCAGTTCTGAAGGTATCAGGTTATAGATTTCCTCGATTTGAAGTTTGCGTTCTTTCTCGTATTTCGTGATGTCACGCTTGTAGGTGCGGATGATGTCACGCTGCTCGTTGAGCACACTGCGTAGATTGTTGGTGTCCAGATATTTCTGCACAGCCGCCGGCATTCCGCCGACAATCATATAAAGTGTGACCAGTTCCAACATCTTTTGATGAACAAACTCATCAACTGAGGTTTGTTGTTCATAACAGTCTTTAAGATGATTCATCACCTCATCGCTGATGCCAAGGGCTTTAGTGAACTCTTCTAAATCAAGCGGGTACATCTCCAACTCTCCCATATAGCCGACAGGGACGCTACGCAGGTCTTTCAGCTCTACCCCCAGAAGAGAGCCGCTCATGACATAACGGTAACTTCCTTCGTCGACGAGGAACTTGATGGCTGTCACCATCTCGTCACATTCTTGGACTTCGTCGAAGAAAATGAGGGTCTTGCCAGGAACCAACTGCTTACTGGTAAAAGCCGAAATGCGCATCAGTATCTCTTCTGCACTTTTGGGACGACTGAATAGTTCCACCGCATCAGGTTGCTCGAGGAAATTGATTTCAACCACATGCTCAAAGATCTCTGAGCCAATCTTTCGAACAGCAAAAGTTTTGCCTACTTGTCTTGCTCCAGTGACCAATAACGCATGTTTTTCGTTGGTAAAGAACTCTCTTAGAAAAAGATATGCTTTTCTGTTTATCATAAAAACTTGTATTTCAGTCTGCAAAGATAACAAATCTTACATTATCCAAGACAAAAAGCATATCTTTTTTACACTTTTCCAAGGAAATTTTGGCGATTTTTGACACTTTTCCAAGAATTTTTAGGCCAATTTATGACACTTTTCCAAACGAAAAACAACTATCTAACCCATTTTTCTGAACGAATAATTCGACATTCAACCCGTTTTTCTGAACGAATAATCGGATTACATCCCATTTTTCTGAACGAAAGTTATTCCTTCTTCAACGCCTCCGCAGGGTTGGTCCGCGCTGCCTTCAAGGTCTGCCAAAGGACGGACAGGAAGGCCATTGACACACCGAGGACGACCGCCACGGCGATGATCCAGCCATAATGCCCGATGCGATAGGCAAAACGATCCAAATAGCGGCCGCAGAACCAAACCGCGAGCGGGATGCCGATAAGTGCCGCGATGCCGACGAGAACCATATAATCCTTCACCGAGCGCCACAATTCACGCTGGACGTTGCTGCCAAACACCTTGCGTACGGCGATGCTCTTGGTGCTTTGCTCGCTGTAATAGGTGCTCATGGCCACGAGGCCGAGCAAAGAGATCAGTATCGACAGCAACATGAACAATTCGAGCAGGCGCATTGCCATCTTCGCAGGCTGGAGTGACACATTAATCAGGTCTTTCACATAGCCGTTCTCCGCCGGCTCCACGTAGGTGCCGTTCTTTTCCTCGGAATAGTCGGCGTAGGCTTGCATGATGGCTTTTTCGGTCTCCTTGTAATCGCCTGAAACATCAATCATTACGCCAAAGCCATAAATCAAGTCTTCAGATTTGGCAATAAGGACCGCTGATAATTGATTGGGTTCGGAAGCCGATGCCGAGCGCGTCGGGATGTCCTCATAGATGCCGC